>Ga0116231_10000027_pt1 | contig 134728 bp, 80 predicted proteins | sample S1TSphgellanicum_2_FD_89695 | JGI IMG/M metagenome (GOLD analysis project Ga0116231, IMG submission 89695) | Host-associated microbial communities from peat moss isolated from Minnesota, USA - S1T2_Fd - Sphagnum magellanicum MG | ecosystem: Host-associated > Plants > Peat moss > Unclassified...
ATTGACCATTATTCCAAGTGGTGTGAGGCGAAAGCAGTTGTTGATCATGGTGCCAAAACTACGGCCAGATTCCTGGAAGATGACATTATCTACAGGTATGGGGTCCCCAAGTTTGTGCTTACTAACAATGGTGGAGAATGGGCTGCAGAATTTGATTTGATGTGCAAGGATTACGGGATCCAACATCAACGCACTGCACCTCAATGGCCTCAATGCAATGGGATGGTAGAGCGCATTATCAAGACTATCAAACACGGCATCACAGTCCTTGCTGCAACGCCAGGGAGTGTGGATTGTTGGGATGAACAGCTGGCCAAGATTTTGTTTGGGTACTGATGTGGAATCCAGGCTAGCACAAAATTCTCACCTTTCATGATCCTCACTGGTCGGACTCTGCGTCTTAAGGCAGACAATCATCTAGACGCTCTAACCACTGTAACTAATGATAGTGATGATGTGGAAGTTGTTGCAGCACACTTCGTGCAGAAGATGGAGCTTATTGCAAACATCCACGAAGACGTCTTGCTCAATGTGGAGCAAGCACAAAAGAAACAGAGAAAGGCCTATGTTGCCAGGAAAGGTAAGCACCTGTTTGAAGGTTTGATTGCATGGGAGACAATGGTGAGGATGAAGAAGCCAGGAAAGAAGCGAGCATTGGCTGCAAGCTGGGAAGGCCCATACCAATTCATTGGGCATACTGATGGGAAAGGCAACTTCGACTTTGAGGAAGGATGTCGGATCTGTACCATCCAGGATGCTGATGGAAACTAGTGGGAGAGATACCGAAAAGACCTTCAAATCTATCACGTTCCACCAAACTAAGAGAAGCTGAGGGACTCAACTCTTTAAGAACGGAGGGGTTACATATGTAACGTGAAAACGGGTGGCTCACAGTGTGAACACAGTAGGGAATTGGGCTTTGCCATAAGTATAATTAGTTGTCCTGATTTTTGGTGGCGGATAACTCTCCATGACGGCTGCATGGGGATGCATGGAAGGTCTGTGTTTGGAGTGCAAAGGAGGGTGTACAGGGCAATGGTGGCGTAAATGATGAGGAGGTGTGGTGGTGCATTGATGGACAAAAAGGAGCAAGAAGGACTAGGCAGAACGACACGATGGGGAAGGCAAGCGGGAGGTAGGAGGAGGAAGAGAGCGGCAATAGAGGTCTGGTCCGGGGAGTTTGGTAGGGGAGAATGTGCTAATGAAGGAAAAAAAATTGTACAGAGAGGAGATAAGAGATTTTTGGGGAGAGAGTAGAATAGAGAGCTAGGGAGATTTTGGTAGAATTAAGGAGAGCCTGGAGGATTGCTGGTTGCTGATTATCTTCCACTGCGTTAGCAACTACAGGAAGGCAGCTCCTTGATCTGAGGGGAGGAGAACAAAGGAAGGTTAGGTATGGAAGAAGGAGAGGGACAGAAGGTGATCTGAGTCTGTAGAGTCGTGCGTCAAAGTGAGGTTAGTAGGAATTCTGGTAATGCGTCTTTGGAAGCATTAGATGTGCGTTTGCATTTGGGAATTAGCAGAGTTAAGGGTGTAGGAGCTATGGACTTTGTTTAGGAAATTGTAAGTCTGTCTGTACAGACAAAAGGAGTCATCCTCATTGATCTTGAAGGGAAATTCAACAGAAGTTGTGAGGGTGTTCTATGAGCCTTCCTTTTTGGTTACAAAATAACTTAGAATAGCCAAAAGTAGTTTATAATAGCTACAAGTAGCCTAAAATGAAATAATTTATAATAGCCAAAAAAACTTATAATAGCTGAAAATAGCTTAAGGTGAAATAAGTTAAAATAGCCAAAAATAGCATAAGGTGAAATAGCCAAAAATAGTCAAAAGTAATTGAGATTAGCCATAAATAATCGTAAATAATGTAAGGTGAAATAATTTAAATTAATGAAAAATAACCAGATAATAATTGAAAGTAATTTAGCATAGGTGATATTATTATATTAATAAAAAAATTATCCGTTTATTAAACAATTTTTTTTCAAAAAAATGGTCGTTAAAATGTTATTGAATAATGATATTCAACTTTTTTTTTGTTCAAATGATTTTACACTTTCAAAAGGAAATCAATGTAATTATGTACATTATTAAAAAAAAATTAAAAAAAATTCAAATCATTTCATTTGAAAAAAATCTCAATAAGATATGAATTTTTAAAGTTTATGTTTTTATAATGTTTAAAATGAAGTATTTGATAAATAGAATGTAATGTAACATATTATCACAATAAGTGGGGTGGCTTGATGGTAAGGGTGTTTGCTTCCATTTTAAAAGTCAAGGGATCAAACCTCATGAGTGGTGTTGTGTGTGGTCAACAATGGTAAATTGATTGAATATTCTCCTATTTAATTCTTAACCTAGCCTAGGTAGTGACACATGTCAATAAATCATAGGTTAGAAAATATGAAAATATCAATATTATTATATATTAAATATTTTAACTTTAATTGATTTCCATCTTGGCTAGTTAATTAATTAGCAAGTGAATGGCTTAATAAATTTGTATTTCATTTGAAAGTAACCTTGTTTCACTAGGTATTAGTGAAACAATTCATTGTCTGTAGCAACTAGTCCTCGTTCACTAGGGGGTTAACCAATTTCACTAGGTAAAAAATGTTCAAATTCACTCAAAATCTAATGAAACCCAAAGTGAACTAAGACACATTTTGGTGTAGTGTTCATCAAATAAAATATCTTAGAACAACATTACATTTGTGATATATTTGATCATTGTTTTAGGTCATGTGTAGTTTTCAATCCAAATTGCATAACCTCCTCATTAAGGCAACAACAAGATTTTTCAACAACTTTTTGGTCTGTAATGTAGTTAGGTCCATAAGTTGTAAAAGATGCGGTCCTTAAAAAATACAACTTGCAAAAGGACTAAAAACTTACCACATTATGAACTATGCCACATTATGATTGCATGTCTGATCAATTTTCTAGTTAAAATTTGACACATTCTATCAATTGCATGCGACCTATGAAGAAAACAAAAATATTAGCTTGAAGTGAAATGGATGTACACTATTGTGATGTGGGCATTGTTAAGATAATCAACCTCTGATTTGTTTGTATAGAGGATGTCCCCTTGGAAAGTTCATTGATAGATGGTGAAATGTTATAAAAGATGGTTTAATATAGGTTTCAGAAAGTGATACCTAGTTTTTAGGAAATCTACCACCTCCATGCTTATTTTCAAGTTTCACAAAATGATATAAAATTTTAAGGAATCAAAGACATCTAGGATTATTTTCATTTGATGTTATGTTTCAAAATCTATTAGATAGTGCAATTCAAACACAATGTTTTAGTATCCAAGTTTCATACACATAATCGTCATATTTCAAAAAATTATGGGATATCATTTTTTAGTATCTAGTTTTCTTTGTATCATGTTTTGTATGTTTTTAGCTTTTGTTATTGCTGTAGATTTGAAACACATGTTTCTATCATGTTTTGTACATTCCTAACTTTTGTTATTCCTTTACTTTTGAGACACATGTTTCTATCATATTTCTTTCATGTTTCGTACATTCTTAGTTTTTGTTACTCTTGTAGTTTCAAAACACATGTTTCTATCATGGTTCTACCAAGTTTTGGAGCTTATGTTTAATTGAAACATGTTTATTATTCTTTTTTATGTCATATTCTAGGGGTATGTTTGCTCTACCCACTTCACTTCACCCAAAAGATGAACAGAAACGACCTTTGCGTATCAATACAAAAGAGTTGTTCATGTAACCAAGTCACAAAACTTCACCCAATGCCCTCGGATGTTCGAGTGTAAAATCAATGTAACCTTAAACATTATTGAAAAACATTTAACTATTGTGGGAGGAGCACTACAATAACATAAAAAGTCATCCTTTGCCAAAAATATATTGGAAATAAAGGTCAACTAATTGTAGTTGGATGTTTGAAGGCAATGTATGGGATAGACCATAACAATTCTTTCAAACATTCACTTGCTTTCAATCAATCATTTTAGGGTCTTTATAATTGAGCTTCCTATTGATTATTAGAATTAGAAACATAATAGATTTAAACATAGAAAGCTAATTGAAACCATGGGTTTTGAAAACCTAGACCATACAATTTTTGAAATTATCGAGTGACTTGACAATTGAAACATGTTAAAACATCTAAAAACATGTTTTCAAGTGTTAGATTCCATCAGATCACCTCATTTAACTGAAAACAAGGAGAAAAACCATATGACCCTTTCTTAGGAATGTTGTAGGTTCATTGAAAAGCTACATTTTTGTGAGACTTTTCCCAAGGCACCTAAAATGTTCGAAGGTAACATTGGGATAACCTCGAAACATTATATAGGAACACCTAAGAACTATGGGAGGAGCATTGCAAGATCATAACTTATTATCCGTACTTAAGAAATATAGTTTCCTAAATGGGTTAATCAATTGTTGCACAAAAATGTTTACAAAAAAAATAAGAAACACGTAACTTAAAAACTTTTTACCTCAATAGGAACATGCACAAAAATCTTTGGACTATAATATTTAGTAATGTAACATTTACTGTTGGAACATATAGGTGCAGATAAATTAGAAACTGAAACATGAAAAAAAATTATGTAACACTCTGTTTAATATGAATTTTTTAATAAATTGTCTAGTTTTTGAAACGCAAACCATGACTATGTAAATTATTATGTTAGAACTTTACATCAAAACTTTTTAAATAATAAATTGTGAACTCGCATGGGACTTATTCAAGAAGCTTGAGTAAAAAACATGACAAGTAACAATCATTACAACAAAACATGATTTTTCAAAAGGTCCAACTTGATTAAAATGTTCACATTGACTAAGGAGGATGGTTGTTTTGACTAAAGGTTTAGGGTATGAAAGACATTAATTACTTTTGATTGAAACATTTGATTAAATTGACATTTTTTACCATGTAATAGATTAACATTTGGTCAAAAAGGCCAAAGGCCCATCAAGATGATTAAGACTTAGTCAAATTGGCCATTTTGATTTGACAATTAATTAAATCGACCATATCAATTTGGTTATTTAACTTATCAATTTATTTTGCTTAGGGTATATATTAAACCTAAATTCATAGCTAGTAGGTTTAAAGTTAAGCATATTACATTTAATATGTATTTAAAAAGTTTAATATGTTACCTACATGTGCCTAAACCTAATACATTAATTAGTTAATATTTAAAATTTGATAGTTAATATTCAATCATTTATGATTAATAATTTATATAATTAATTAGTCACCAAATAAATGTTAATTAATAACCAATACTTAGTTTATACATCAACTTGTTAATTGATTAATTATTATTATCAAATTTTGAAATTTTTTTTTGCTAATATTTGATAGTAATTTATAATAATTAACAGTAGTCAATATATAAATTTTAATCATTATTGATAATTGATAAATTTAAACTAATTTATTGGTTAATATTAATTCATTATATATTGATTATTAATTCATAATAAATAATCAATAATGAGTAATTAATTTTTTAAAAAATTATCAATTATCAATAATAAATAGTAAATAAATAATAAATAATTATTCATTTATATTGAGTAACTATTAATTAATAATAAATAATCACTAATTAATAATTTGTAGGAAATAATCAATTATATTATTATTTTAAATTGATAGTAATTAATCAATCATTGTTAATTATTTTTATTAATTATTTTTAATTTGAATTAATAGCATGTAGCCTACTATACATAGATACCTACATGTTATATAAGTAGATACTTGATACATGTTATAACCTTTTATTTAGATAAGCAATACAAAAATATTGAAGTTCATTGATGAATGTTACAATATGTACATCAAAACAAAAAAAATCAATCAAGTTTATTACAATATGATGACAAAAGTTTTTAATTATTGAAGTGGTAGTCCAATGGTAAAGACTTGACTTCTCAAAGTGGAGGTGAAAAGTTCAAATCTTCACACATACAACATTGGTTACCTAAGTTACCTTGGTTTTATGTGGTTTATGTAATTAGCTTAAGCTACTTAAACAAATAGGTCTATGGTTGGCCAACTAGCCTAGGGGGCCTACGTTAAATAAGTTTAGGTAGGTAAATTATTTTATTTTATTTTGTACATTAATTATTAGGTAATGTCGGTAGCTAAATTTATTAATTTATTAATAATTATTATTATTTAAAAATTAAATCATATATAGTTGTTGTCAAAATATTGTTGACTAGTAAAAGAGACAATAAAAAAATCCAGTAAAAAAAAACAACCAAAAAGACCTAGTTAAAGTGGCCATGTTGAAACTGATTTATCTAAGATGGTACCTTCATCATGTCGAACATGGGCCATTGGGGGTACCTTTTGACCAATTTTCTTAGTACAAAAAACCTTGTTTTCTTGTAGTGAATGTTTGTATTTATTTCTAAGAAATAGTTATAGCTTAAAATGAAACAAATGATATTGTATAAAAAATCAAGTTTTTATAGGAACCCATTATATTCGGTGTGCAACTTTTCAACCTTTGGCACAACATGTGTCAATCACTAGAAAACAATATACAAACCATTGTGAATCCCCAAACAATAAGAAGCCTCAACAAGTAAAACAAGACATGCTACTAGTTTCTAAAAGAATTCATGCATAACAATGTTGTGCTTCGAAGGGAAAAATGAAAAAGAAGGAAGCTATAAATAAGATAATGGGAGTGAAGAGATAAAGGTCCTTTGGTGCCACCATGAATTCTTTTTATTATCAAAACCTTAAGTTAACATCTATGATGAGGGAGCAGGGATGAAGATGACAGTGGCAAATTGGAGTCCAGGGGAAAAATACACAGCAACAATGTGAAAGTCAAAAAATGTGTAATGCGCTATGGATGGGGCATGAATGGGTTTTGCATGGAGCATGGGTCCATGGCACCGAAACATAGTTCTCAAAACTTTACATGTTTCGGTGGGCGATATGTTTCAAGGCTCAAATTGCTTCAGAATCGAAACTTGTGCTGGGTTGCCCACCAAAACTTGACATGTTTTGATGGGTGGTAGGTTTTGGGTGTCTCCTTACTTGGGCATCAAAACATGCGGTGCCAGGTGGGCCCTGAAAGTTGCCATGTTTCAGTAGACAATATGTTTTGGGGCATGCTGCTTTTGGGCCTCGAAACTGGCACCAAGTTGCCATCAAAACATGACATGGTTTGGTGTTGGTTTGCTCAAGGGGTTCATGCTACCTGTGCATCAAAACTCACACCAGACCGCTTCAAAATGAGCGACACATATATGACTTGTCGCTGAAGTAGTGTCAAAGAATTTTGCACATACCCTCTTTTTACTTGCCTCAAAATAATTATCCCCTACCTATGAGAGGAACCTCATGAGGGGTGAAAATACTGGGAGTATATCTAAATGAGGTTCCCCTCATACTTGGTCAAGTAGGGTGAAAATAATGGAAGTTTGAAACATTTACCAATGTCAGCCTGATAGCCTAGCTCTGCTCCCAGTTGAACTGTACAAGGTACTGCAGTGTACAGTTCCCTTGGAACTAGAAAACTGCTTTGCAGTCAGTCAGGACTCAGTCCTGACATCAATTTGTACTTAATGTCCCTCCTCACTTTTATTTCACAGCTGTGAACTGATCTTCCCCAAACTAGAGTTCTTGATCTCATGTTGCCAATCACAATGCACCCCAGCTTTACTTCCATCCAATGAGAACTAGAAAGAAGAGGGATATGAAGTAGCCTAGTGGACAGGCTTTTTAAACCAGTAGGTAAAGAAAGGTACCTACTTCAGCATAAACCTGGTCCTCAATTTGCTGGTCAGCAGTTCGGACCTCTGTTCCAGATTTCCTCTCAGTGTGCCCTCCTCCCATGTGACTTCGAACACCCTCCCTAGGCTTTTACTCCCTTTTGGTCAGGACTCAAGAGGAGTTTGAAGTACAATTGTTTAACTGACTTATAATTGTTGTCCGTAAAGTCACCTTCTCTTCACCCTGTCTTTGGGCCTCCTTTCACCTACTTCAGTGATATTTGCAAAGTCAATGAAATATTTTTATATCTGAGTATGAAATGTTAACACTCAGCATTTAATGCACAAGGTTCGAGAATAATTATAGTAGTTGTACACCTAGGAGCAGTGAAAATATATGTACTTAGTAGCAGTGGAGGCGCTCAGGAAAAAGGAAAGATAGGATGAAACTTAGTTTACCACCAAAATTGATGGTTTTCTGAGTTTTCCTCCCATCCCCTGCCTTTGTTTCACCCCCTGTGTTTTCAGATCTCTGTAAACTCCCCCATAACTGGGGGTAAAATGCCGAAACTGGGGACTAGACTTGCAAAATAGGGGATGAAATAGGATTTGAACCCATTTTTTTTGGCACTTTTTTATTTGTTTGGGCACACTTGAGGGACTTCTTTGAAAGTTTTGTACATTTTTTGGAGAGCACATTTGAGGGATTTCTTTGAAACTTTTTTGAGGGCACACTTGAAGGACTTCTTTGATTTATTTATTTAACATTTTTTTTTCAATGGGCACATTTGAGGGAATTTTTTTATGTTTGCACTTTTGGGTGTTTTATTATAAAATATTATAAAGATATTTTATGATTTATTTTATAGACTAAATAGGATAACTTTTAGAGTATGTTTTACACAAATTTACATAAATAGGCTTTTTTAATTTTCAATTTTTCTCATTTTCATTTGTGAGAGCTCCATTATTTTTTGCCTTCACTTGAGGCTCTTCTAACTTGGGTTTTTCTTAAGCTTCCTCATATGTTGCCATTTGCTTTTTTGGGGGAGCTCCTTTGATTTTCATGTGTTGCTTTGACTTCTTTTTTGGTTCTTTTGTATTTTTGTTGTTTTTGAAAATTTTCATTTCCTCTTGCTGTTTTTAGGGTTTTTTTACCTATTTTTATTATTTTTAGGGTTTCTCATTTTATTTTTATTTTTTAGGGATTTTTATTTTTCCTTAATTTCTTCCCAAGCAACAACTACTTTAGTTCATCCTATGCATGAAAAATGACAATGTAATCATGTATGATGCATTCCTATGAAATTGGAGAAAAAATGTAATATGTGACAATGGAACTTTGATTGCATCCTACATCAATGAAACAAATTACAATAAAATTTGATGGCTTATTGTTGAGAAGTGGGTGACCTTTAATACACTCATCCTTAAGTTTCAGGGTTGTGCTAAACTCATCAATCAAACTTTCAATGAAATTTGCAAACCTTGGAACAATGTTGCCCATAAGTTGTAGTTCAATGGGTGGAAAAAATGTATTGTATGAACAACACGGTGCTCATGGTGGATTATTCATTTACTTAAATAACAAGTATGTTGATTTTTTCCATGATGTGACCATTTTACACAAATTAGATCTATACAAGAACTCGCATTAAATTTTTTACATATAAATGATTATTATGCGTACTTATTTAGGACCTACATCACAAACTTCCAATATTTGAAATTTCAATAAAATTAGTGTGAAAATTGTAAAACAATATGTCCATGCAAAATCCATGGGCTTCAAAGTATAAAAATGTTACAAAAAATGTATATATTACTTTTATATAAATGATATGTCTTTTTTATTTATGATGTCTTGATGTGAAATACATACAATTTACATTTAAATTAAATTCATGCAATTATCGCGATATAATTTTGCATAAATTATGCACTTTTTGTGAATTAAACATGAAAATCCACGTATGTCATTCAAAAACAATGTCTCATATGTTTGAATTTTGAAAATATTGAATACATACAAATATCATTCACATTACCATAACATAGAATTCATACACTTTTTGTATGAACTTATGAAAAAAAAAATTCACAAAATTTGTACAAACCTATGAAACTTAGTAAGTTTGTGATGTAAGTTATTTTGGTGAGGAAATATTTTTTATGTAGTGGCTTGGGAGACACATCACAAACTTCATGGGTCACAATTTGGCAATAATTTTTGTGTGAAATTCATTTTTCATAGGTTGATACAAAATAGACACGAATGTCATTCATTTTCTTATATTATTTAAACATCAATATCATGCACATTGTTTAGACACAAATGTCATTCATTTTCTTATATTGTTTAAACATCGATATCATGCACATTGTTTAAACATGAATGTCATATGCCTATTCATATTGCTTAGACATAGATGTTGTATGTTTATTTGTGTTGTTTACACACAAAAATCATGCACATGACTTTCATGTTTAAACAATAAAAACCTATGAAATAATAGATTTTGCATGGATTTGGAACAAAGCCATGAAGTTTATAAATTTGTGATGCATGAACTTGCCCTTGGGCATGATAGCATAATGAATGTTTACAACTTGCATGATGGTTATAGGGTGAAGGTGGAGTGGGGAATTAGGGGGTTGAAGCAAAAATGGAGACAATTAATGAAGCATTTTGATTCCACAGAGGATAAATATAATAATTTATTCCTAGCTACAAGTATTTTGATTAACTTGCTACAAATATATCACTTACTAAACTTCACATATGAAGTCATTAACGATTAAATTGATGACCCAACTAACTACAATTAAGATGGGGACTTTTAACTACATGTTTAACATTTTTCTAACCTTGGCTTTAATTTTGGCATCTATTAGAATTCCCATGTTTTAAATTATATTAAGATTGTTAAGTTTCACATATATATATGTTAACTTCCATTTTGGCATTGATCAAAATGATCTAATCATCATTGTTGACATGCATCTCCCATGCCATGGTGGCAAAACTAATGGATTGCAATTATAACATTTTGACCTTCATTTATGCCTTGCCACTTGATGTGCATGTTGAAGTAGGGCATAAAGTAGATGGAGTAGATGTTGAGTAGATTATGACTCTTGTATATAGTCATTAAATGTCAAGGGAGTAAGTATTAGTGGCCTTGGTATTTTGGATGGGATACATGAATATTATCAATGACATTTTGCCACCTTATGAAAACATTTTGGGTGGCATGTCCATATGTTGCCTTTAATTGTGTTAAAACCTAGTCACTTTGCAACACAACTTTTTCAAACTCCTCTTCATTGGATATGCTAGTTTTTAAAAAATTTAAGGCATCTTGGAGATGGTCCTTCAAGGTGTCCTCTTGGAACATCAAATTGAAATAAATTTCCTTATATTCGCCATATATCACCTTCCACATAAGCAAAGTATCAATTGGATGACTTGCTTTTTTGTCTTTAGAGTACATAAAAAGTGTTAATGGTAACTTGTAACCATGGTGTTCAAATGGAGGGATTTACAATTTGTTGTGGTTGTTTCTCCTTCCTAAACACCTTCAATTTTGGTTGGCTAAAAAAAACATCACTTTCATCCAAATCATAAAGCCATGGTCATTCTTGGTCTTCATGTTCACTTGCCATGCTTGGACGATTTCACATCACACAAACCTCTATCAATAAATTATACATCCTTTTTAAAATTACAAGTTTGTCCAAACACAAGACTATCACAAAGTTGTCACAAGTTACAAAGCCACTAGATTTTTTTGGGATTTCATAACAAAATCAAATCATGACCAAGATTTCCATGGGTGAAAATGAAGCCTAATAATGTACTTACAAGTCAATTCAAACCTCCCATGTAGATGATGAATTGGTAGACCTTAATTTTGATTCTAGAGCCCTAGTTATGTACTCACATAACAAAAGTGAAAATTTAAACTTCCCATGGATGCAAAAAAAACCAAATTGGTTCAACTAGAGCCATGATGATGTATTGAAATTAAAAACTATGGCCAAATCAAACCTCCTATGGGAGTAAATAGAACCAAATTGGGTGAAAAATAACTTTTAATGACATTATCAAAGATCTAATTAAAGCATTCAAAGATTAATGCATGTGTAAAATATGTACATTTAAATTTATGTCCAATAGTAGCTTCAAAAATATCCTTAACATTTGCATTATATTTAGGGGTTTGTAACCTTAAGTTTGGGTCATCAAATAAATTTGTGTGTGATTCACAATTAAGAAAAGGGTTCATTGCTTTCGAACACTCATTCAAGCAATGGAGTTCATATTCAAAATGTGTTTGAAGATATCACCTTTCAATGTCATATTTTTTAATGGTGTTGAGGTATAATCTATGATTGATTTTAACAATCTCTAATCCATTCCATGCATCATTATTGTCCACTACTGTAAACCATGATTTGCTCACTTTGACAAAAATGCCATAACATCAAGGAAGCCATTGGTAGACATGGAAGGATGTGGTCTATCATTAAAGCATTTGTAAGAAGAGGCAACAAGCAGCCTTCAAACTAGATTGGCAATTTACTACAATGCAATGCAACTTGGATAGGTTGGGTGGCAATTTTTGTAGGAGGGATTGAAGAAGAATGGTTGAAGGAATGGGCTTGCCATGTGGCAACCAAGATTTGAACAAGTTGGGCCACCTTAACAGAACAAGTTGCAATTGACCACACTAACAACAAGAAATTTTGCTACAAATTGAACTCTTCATTACGGTAATGAAAAAAATCACATCCTCTTGCGATGTATTTATTGATGCCATCCTCCTCTGAAAAAATGATTAGGGAGTTTGTACTTTCTAAAACCTTAATCCTCATTTAAATTTTTTCAAACACTTCAAGTGCTTTCTCAAAATTGGGAATTGGATTGGTAGCTTTCTTGAAATTACAGATTGGAAGGCACACTACAATTTCAATGGTCTACTTGACAACTTGACACAACTCCATTGCGATTGCAAAAAAATGGAAAATGCTCACTAGAGTGAGCATGTATTTCCATGGTGGTTGATTGGAGACCAAAATCACCACCTTGTGCTTCAACAATGTTTTCAAAAATGCTCTCTAGAATGGATTTGTGGGCATGCCTATGAGCGTGCTAAAGCATTTCCAAAAAATTGCAAAAACAGAAAAATTGAAACCTCCTAGGTGCTCTCTTGTAGGACATGTGGGTGCAATTGTAGGCCTATCAAGCCACTTGAACAAGAAAAATTGCAATTTAAAAAAAGGGGGAGATTAAGGTAGCTTGAACCACAAGAACCTAAAGAAAGCTTGTTGGAAAGCTCACCAATGGAGGATACTTAAAGAGGTTGGGTAGCTTCATCTAGGCTCAAAAGGCACACTTGCAATGACTTTGTGCTAACTTGCATTGCATTTGGAAAAAAAGGGGGAAGGTAGGAACATGCACAAGTGAAAAATGCATGAGTGGAATGGGCATGAGCAAAACCTCAAACTAGGGATCAAACTAGTTTTTGCATCAAAATTGGTGCAAAACCTAGTTTGATGTTATTTTCATTTGCAAAAAAAGTCACCCCTTGTTGATCATTTGGTACCCTGTTAGCCCAAACTGGGCATTCCAGTCCCCTAGTCTACCGGACTTTACAGATAAACTTATTATATTACATTAAATAATATAATATGACAACTCACCAGTTAACGTGAGGTTTTAGGGTTCATGCTTTGCTGTTATGGATGTGATAATTATATAGGCCAGAATGAACCAACAGCCCAACATGAGGGATAGATGGATGGTGAGGTGGACAGAAAATTACTTTTCCATCGGATTCCAGTTCCCTAATAACTACTGGGGTTAGCTGAGTTGCTGTTTTTACCACTGACAACTCGCTAGCACTTTACCTACATGCTAACCATCTACATGCATCTACTTAACTAGTTTTCTCACACACCTACCTAACCACTTATCTACTTAAAAGGACTTAATCTTATAGCATAAATTACAAAGGTGAAACCTGACCTAAACTTTGTTAGTGTTCACCTACAACTAACTTAGTTATAACAGGCTTCCAATGGATGGTGAGCTCGTTGTTGTTGGTTCATTTGGTGAACTGGCATTAAGGCACTTGGTGACCACTAGGTTGGTAGATGCATTGTGGATGGTTAGTTAGTCCATGGCTAACAACTATGTTTCTCTACGGGATAGGAATACAACAAAACAGTGTTTCTTGTCCCACACACGCACCATCCCTCACATCACATAGTGCACTGGTAGGTGCTGATTTTCACTCTGGCTGTGTGATGGACAAGGTCATCTTTAGATGATGGTTTAGGTCACCTGAGAGTGTGAAGAAGCATTATCACTAGCCTAGCTGACCCCCCCCATGTAAGTAAAAAATTGAGAAACCACAACAAGCAGCAGCAAGAAGCTTGAAGCAAACTAACCCATTTGGGTCAGATCAAGTAAGTTAAAAGTACAAAACTGGTTCCACTGACTCTTCTAGTATTTTTATAATACAGATTTTATGTTTACTAGAGATTTATGATACTTTGGCGTGGTGGAGATGCTCATGATCAGGTCCTAGATTGGTAGCGTGAGTGTGAAGCATTAGAGATGATCACTCACTCAATACGACTGGGCACTCATTACATAACGGTCGCATGATGGATAATGAGAAAGACGACTGCTTTTGTGTCTCTGCCCATCTGCATGCAGAGACTATTGGACTGCTGGCCAGATGGGGTTTCTTTTACCCCACTTTCCAATGCTGCACACCCTCCAGATGCACTGCAACCAACCTCTACAGAAACCTTTTAAAAACTGTGTCTCCAAAGCACACACCCTCTCTCTATTTGGGGCCTCTACTAGGATTTACCATATCCAACACACATATAGTGTTTTAATTACTCTCCCATAATTCCCACTCATACACATGCAAAAGTAGACAGTATAATAAACGTGAGAAACTATTTAAATGTCCCTCACCTGGGCCAATACAAAGAAAAAAGTCATTTTCCTTGTACTCTACATTCTCTTAGAGGGCATGGTATCACGATTGTATCTACAGGCCCCAACTGGGTTTCACACTATTTGAGTGTTAATCTCTTATGTTGTGTAGTCTCCAATTTTTCATGTTTATGGGTGAGGATGGACGAATCATTAACATTGTTTGTTGGATGTGACAAAGATTGGTAGCTCTAAATAATGGGTGTGAAGTGGAGTTGCTCTCATAAAAAAGAGGCCACATTCAACAATGCTAATTTGGGTTCAATTTCTTGTCAAACCTAATTCCCCAAACATCTTCTTCTTCACAAGAGTATCCATATCAGAATTGGGCAGTTCTCTGGTTTGTCAAAGAACTGCCGGTTCTGGGTATTTCAAGAAGTTCCAGATTCCAAGAACTGGCTGTTTCCGGGTATTTGAAAACCATCAGAATCAAATCATGGCTGCTTCTTGGTATTTCAAAACCTTCAAAGAACCCCCAATTTCCATGAAAGAATTCCCAATTCTTTCTTGGTTCTTTGACTGTTTGAATTTTTCTTTTGGATTGACTCCAGCAGGCGGGGGTTTCACAAAATGGGAATTGCTGGTGATATGCCTATCTATATATCTCGTCCGAAAACCAGCAAAGAACCGCCCACCACTGGTACATAGTACAATATATCATCTTCACAAGTGACTTACACACACCATCAAGCAAAGCAAAGCAAAGCAAAGCAAAGCAAAGCAACGCAAGTCAAAGAGCAGTTGAATGCAGGGCCAGGTTCAGGAAGGAAGAAGAGAAAAGCAGGTTGGAAGGTGTACTTAGTACTTACTTGAGCAGGGCAACAAAAAAACATTTCAGTTGGCATTGACTTCTTTGTCATGTTGAGAAAGGAAAAGGCTGCACCATTTTTGCTATTGTTTTGATCTCACCACAAATTGGCTTTTTCTAATACACAGCTGAAGATCCAACAATTGATCTTTGCAGAGTCTGAGGAAAGATTGGCAGGCTGAACTTGTTTTCAACTAGATCTAAAGTTTAAAAGGGTGTGATCTTCAGCTAGATTCAAAAATGATCAGTGTGGCCCCCATGCCTCTTTTTCAGCATCTAGCAGCCCCTGCTCTTCCAATGGCACAAGAAGCTTCATTGCCTCTGGACTGATATCATTCAGAAATCATGCAAAAAGATTATTGGGAACACACACTTGAGAGGGAAGGACAGAAATTCCATCAAACTTTAAGAAAGGTAGGTAACAGATTTTTTTAATATATATTTTTAAATAATAAATAAATAAATAAATAACAAAACCAGTGAGTCCACCACCAGTGCTCCTATTGGCCCTCCTTTATAGTTTATATCCTGGAGAAACAGGGGCAGCTTCAGCATATGTTTGTTGAATAATTAATCAACTAATAAAAAAATTCCATTTCTTAAACAAGAATATTCTTCTCGAATATTCCAAAAAGATTCTTCATTTTCCTTTACAACTTTTTTTTCCTTTTCGAAAAGAAAAAATTGAAATTTTCAGCATCTCTAAAAATAATGCAATTTGTGTTGAAGGTGCCAAGGTACTATAATATATGAGAGTTCTCAACCTTTGGGCAAAAGCTTTTATGGGATAAAAGTGTGGTGCCATTGCACATCTTGAGGAACACATTAGGAACTTGGGAAACCCTTTGCGGACTTGAGGAACCATTTAGGAACTTGATGGGAATGCATTGGGAACAACAAAAGGACAAAAAAGTCCCTCGGTGAACAAGTTGCTTTTGTATCCAATGAACTAGTGGTGTAGGAGTTGAAGATATGCAAGCTTGTGTCTTAGTTGGGTGTGATGAAGCAATTTTAGAAGTTGCAAATGAAATGATTGAAAATTGACAAGATTTTTGGAGAACAAATTTAACAACTAAGACATCAAACTTATATATTTGTATGGCAACTCTTAATTTGAGCTTATAACAAGCCCTAACTTGACTATGTTTTGTTTTTATAAGATTTGTAGGAAATTTGAAGTGCACATTGTCCATCTTGTAAGGAAAAACAAAAACAAAAATGCCATCAATAAAAGGAATTGCAAATGATTTATTTATTAATGGAAAGGGAGGGAAAGAAATTGGTCATGGGAGTGGGAGAGATCATGATGCTCTTGGTTTTTATCATGGCATTTTCCATCATCATGTTACTAGAGATCATCCTTTTGATGGTCTTATTTGTGGTCTTAGTTTGATTGTGAGTGAAACAAAAAGGGGTTTGCCTCAAAGTACTTAGTATCTAAATTTATCCAAAAAAACAATTTGTTAAATAAATTTGGTGTTTATCAAGAAGTTGAAAGTGTGGATCTTTGGTGAATTATACTCGACAATCAATGGAAAAATTGTTGCCATTTTTCAAAGAAAATTCCTTCAAGAAAATTCATAGAACATAATTTGAGATTCCAAATGTATGAAGGATCCAATCCATCAATGTGAAGTTGATTTGATTTTTTTTAATTAAAAATTAAGAATGTTATTTTTATTAAATTATGGATTAAAAAAAAAGAGTTCTTCTTGAAATAATTTGAATGTGGGTTCTTTTAACAATTCACAAATTTGTGTGGTATCCCTAGGTTTGATTGTTTCATTGAAATTGAAGAGTTCAACCTAAGTGAACTTGTATTGTTAAAATATTCTCAATTATTTGTTTTCCTCATGGAAAAGTACATGTAAGATAAGCTACATTACTAATTGAACTTCATCATGATAATCTAAATCAAATTTTGCTAATTGAGTGGGAAAAAAAGGAAAAAAACCTATAGGGTCCCATCCACAAGGAATGTTCATTGCTTATGACAAGGTTATAGTAGATGAAATCATGGTTGTCAAAAGTGGTAAATATTGTCACATGCACTAGCCTAATGAGGGACAAAAGTTTGTGCATGGGTTGATTGTTGTACATGTTTTATATAAACCTATAAACCTAAAGCTTAATGGTGTGAATTCATTACGATCAAATAGACCATTTTGCATTCCCCTTGCCCTCCCCAATCACTTGTCCATTTTGATGTTGTTGAATTTTGTAAAAGGGATCCTAGTGTGAACTTTGGTTATGAGCTTTTTATGTAATCAATTTTGGCATGACAATGAGGTTAGAATCTAATTAGTTTGGGGCAGAAACTAGTGTTAGGGTGTGTATCTTCTATAGGACATGCATGTTTTGTATGTGTGAGTCATGTAGTTGAGAAATTCATTTACACTCCATTTAAGTGAAAGTGTACTATAAATTCCATTCACATCCATGTAAGTCATTGAATTTTTAGTGCAAAATATTCATTTTTCATAGGATTTGGTATGTAGGTGGAACTTAGTTTAGTGTGGATGGAGATTCAATTATTTTGTGAATTTTAAAAAATTGTTCTCAAGGTGTGGTGGCTTTGTGTCATTTTGCTTGTTTTGATAATGTTGGGCATCAATCTACTTAAACCCTAACTTTAATTTCATCATTAAGTAGTCTTTAGAATAATGAAATGAATATTTGTGAAAATATGAAGTTGAGGTGTTGAAAACCATCATAATTATTACAAGCTACAATATCACTCCTCATATGACAATATCATAGTAGAGCATGAAAGAATAATATTTCAATTTTATGAAAATGAATTAATTTTTGACAAAAAAATTGTTTATTTGATCCATGTGGAAATTAACCTTAGGCTATCATTATATCACATGACAAAGTGTCTAACATTTAATATGTAAATCCATAACCATGCAATAAGGTCATTTCATGTATTGTAAAATCATTGAATTGTAAGTGTGAAACAAATGTATATTTTACATAATGTAAAATTGTGTGAAACAATGGCAAGTTGTGTAAATTTTGAAAAATAAAGGCATTGCACTTCCTTATATCATTGATAATTACAGTTGGAAGAAAACCAAGGATATTATGTGTCCCCCTATTATTGACAATTATGTTTCACAACAAAATGATAATACTACACTTTCATTATCATTGATGTGTTTTCATAACAAAGGTATTATATTATTATCCAAGACCACGATAAAAGGGGTGTGCAAGATGATTGGGGGGTGCAATTCATTTGAAACAACTTGTTGATAAAACTCAAACAACACCAAGAGTTGTGACATAATCATGGTGCCACTACTTACATGACCTTTGAAGGAGAGCAACATGGGGGGAAGCAACAAGGGGCTTCTACCAAAATAATTTGGTAGGTAGTGAAAAATACTCACAAACTTCAAACTTTAGATATAACTCAAATGAATTTACTCCAAAAATTCCTTTTATTTTTTACAATTTTCAAGTATTATTTCTTCAAGTAGATAAACAAACCTTGAATATAAACAAAACCTCAACTGATGACACAAGAAATAGTTCTATAAATTCCATGTAAATGTTAAATTAAAAGATGAAACAAAAAAATTATACTAAAAGTAAATTGCACTCTATTTTTTAGCTTTAAAAAACCATCCTTCACAAAAGCAAAACAAAATGCATATAAGTTTAGAAAAGAAGGGTTTTTACCTCTTGCCAAAGGACAAACTCAACTACCTTGAAGAGCTACCAAAAGACTATTAAGTAGAAGTGGTACCAACAAAAAACTTGCGGCCAATACCACTTTCATAAGTCTTCAATGATTTTTCAAAGGGCCAGCCCTTCTAAAAACATGTTAATTCTATAGACCTATCATCTACCAAAACATAAAACATGTAGAATTTGAAAAAAAATCTACTTCTTAACAACCACAACAATTGTGATTGTACAAGGCATCATTCAAGTGAAACCATAGTGCACTACTACACCCATATGGATGTCAAAACCATTGTTTGTACAAGTGACAAAATGAAATAAAAGGATATATGATAATTTTATTGAATATTTGATGGTTTCAACTCAAATACATGTGGTAGTTTATATCTGTAGTGTTATGCATTAAAAAATTATGCCTTTAAACATGAAATAGAAGGATATATGATAATTTTATTGAACCTTTGATGGTTTGGACTCAAGTATGTGTGGTAATTTATATGTGTAATGTTGTGCATAAAGAAAATATGCCTTTAGAAATGATTACATAATATTTTTGAACTCTTAAATATATTTATTTATTTATAACAAGTTACTTATAGTTTTTTTCCAATGGAAAATATATTTAAAAAAATTTTCAATCACATGAGTTGATTGAAACATATTGCATTTGACATTCAAAAATTAATATTTGAGAAAACTAAAGAAAATTCAAATGCACACTTTGAAATCAAATATATTATAATGTCCATGATAGACATAAAAATGAAATGTTTTAGAAATGTTTTTAAAATAAGAATATGTTTGTATTATTAATATGAAGAATGATGTGAAGCCAATGATCTCATTCAATAAAATCAAAGGCACAATAAAAAAAAGGGGGCTCATTATAGTGCTCCTATAAGGAACTAGAGTTGCCCCTTTAGGTGATTTTCACGAGGGTGCATCAAAAATATATTTCTTTTTTGTAGACTGCTGGTGGCTTTTCGCTTCGCTTCTTTTATAAAGAAAGAAAATATAAAATTCAAACGTCATTTGTAGAACTTATTTCATACCATAAATCGCAAAAGCTCCCTTAAGAGCCAATCTAAAGCAACGCCGTCAAGTCTCCTTCAAAAGCCCTCGAATACAAAATTAAAAAATAATGCAAATACAAGAAGAGATAAGAGGCCTATAAGGCTTACAAGGTTGAAGGAGTTGAAAAAACAACAAAAAATATTTTTTATTTGCTCTATGTCTTATGGAATCATTTAGATTTCTTCTCTTTGACACGAAATGCAAAAGATAAGGTTTTGTTTATTGATGAATGGCAGATTTACATGGACATTGCTTTCTTTTTTCTGATTTTTTTATTAGCGAGTTTTAATCCTTTTGTTCGAATTTCATTTATTTGTACTAAATTGCTTGCAGAATTAAATCTTGTTTTACAAGATCTTATATTAGCTATACATCCCCCTTGCATTTATGCGAGATACATCGCCAGTGCCATTGGCTTTCGTTTATGTTTATTTAGAATAATGAACGTTATTTTTGCACTCTATTTGCTTATGCAAAAGGAGGGCAGAGTTGAAGATAATCAAATGTTTGGCACTTTCTTAATTGAAACCCACGTAATGAAAAAGTTGATTACCTAGGAAAATGCAAACGAAATTATTAAAAATAAATTTAAAAATCCTTCCTCTCTCCATTCCAATTTTGCTTTTATGTTGCTACACAATAGGAGCTTGCTCATGCTTTGTCGGCACTTGGCGGCCTCCTTTTTGTTTTGTTCTATTTATAGAATTTGTATTTGTTGATTGAAAAAAGAATAATATAAATTTCCCCAATTCATTACAAAATATTGCAAAAAAATTTGACTTCATTAACCGCCATCACCCAATAAGGGATCCTTTCGAAGAACATGAAGACTAAATTCATCAATGACCTTCCCTATAAATGAAGGGAGGGTCATTAGTTTCCTATTAAAGGGAGGGATAGGGAAGGAAGAACCTAAGAAAACAAAATGAAATAGGATTTTTTTTTTACTTTACTGAAAATTTTAGGTGGTTCATGGAAAAAAATTGCAAAAAAATGGATTCCTGAAGTACCTACCAACAAAAATGTATAAACCAATGCTTCCATAGATTTCTTTTCTTTGACTATTTGCTTTGGAAAGTGCAAAGCGCTTTCTAGAGCATAGCACCCCTTCGATCCATCATACTAAAGCAATCCAAGAAGAACGATTTGGATCATATTCGATTCTTTCTACAAGGCCCATAGACAAAGTGCTTCGTTTTTAGCACCATAATGTCCCCAGTATAAATCTCACTATCTGAAATTAACAATAGGGCCTCACAACTAGGATAGTAGGCTAAAAAGGCTTTTTATTAAGTTCTCGAAGGTTTATTATTAATATTTTCCCTAGGCCGATAGAAGCTACTATGACAAAAATACATAAGAGTTTACCCGTGGCCCTAATTTGAAAGTCTTTTATCAAGAGCGTAGTACCTCTGGGTCACAACCTAAATTAAAGCTTTCCAAAATAAAATCCTAACATCATGCCCTCCCCTTAAGAAAAAGTTATGGCACTTTTGGTCGGATGCTTGTGGAAAGAAAACTCGACAGGGTGCCGAGAGTGCAACTTTTTTCCTTTTGCCAATTGAACTCTTTAGATTCTATTTAGACCAACGACCCAATAAATAGAGTAATCCTTTTAAGAAAGATAAGTAATGGGCCATGATGTTAAGCAAAGAGGGCTTTAATAATCATGCAAGATACTTAATGAAAGCAAGTCATACATACATTGTGTTGATGTACAACATTACAATTATCAAGTTGGACCCACCATAATATAATCTTTAAAAATGCTCTCTTCCAAACCGTACTTACATTCCAAGCACACGGCTCTTGCTCAATATTTTAAACTAACATAATTAAACAAGATGGATGGTCCAGCCAAATTCAACAAAAAAAAAAAAAAAATTGTTTTGATGAAGACCAAGTTCATACCATGACTGCATAATAGTTTAAAAACTAATTGTTTTCCTTCCAATTTATTGTACTATGGAAACTCTGACGCCATTACTGATGGTTTTAACATTGAGAGCACTGGGCCATAGAGTATAGCATATATATTTCTCTCTTCCCTTGGCGTTGGAAATGAGTTATGGGAAGAAAGTAGGTAAATTCAAGCCTAAAGTTCCTGCTTTGCAAGGGTGCGGGTTGGGGAGGGAAAAAAAAAAAAAAATTATTTTTCAATCCTTAAGGATTAAAAGCTTTTTAAAAAAAGAAAGCCTGGGTAGGGCCTTCAATGCTTAATTAAGCCTGCCGGGGGGCATTTTCGAATTGCTCTGATAGAAGAGGTCCTCACTTAGGATCGCTTTGAGTTTTTTTTGTGCTATGGACAAAGCTGCAAGTCAAACAATCGAGTGTAGCAAGTTTATCTGCCTATGCACGTAGCTTGATAGCTATAAGCAAACTAAACACAATGCATCATGCATCTTGTGGAAAAATCCATGATGAGTGCTTGGCACAATTGCATTTGTTCTACATGATAAGTATAACTTTTTCGTCAATCATGAAAATTATATATAAAAAACAAACCTACAAAGGCTTTGCTTACTTATTTTAGGTAAAATAAACCTCTCAAAAACCCAATCTATTTAAGTACAAATGGCTGAACCAATACCATGCTTGTAAAGGAGATTTAAAGCAGATTATGTAACTTGTTTTCTATGTTTTGGTAAAAAGACTACTTGGCTTTTATTTAGTTATGCAATAACATAGTAATTAAATGTTATGCCATAGATCTACTCGATAGATCTATGGTTTAAAATTGAATGCTATGCGCGTCTTAAAAAAGATTTAAAAATTTGCGCCTTTTTTATGTTCGATAGCTCGACCATGCTATGCTTACATAAGTAAGAGTCCAAAAAAAAATGACTTGCCTTTAATTATAAATTATAAAGTTTATCCATACTAGATAATACCTAACTTAGCCATAGTCTACATTATGCTGCCTTTCTCAACACTTTTTTTAAATGAAGGTGAGGTATTACTTTAAACATGCTCTAAATAGTGTCATAGTAAAAAACTAAAGACTATACCAATATTCGGTGCACTTAATAGCCATTTACTCCAACCGCCAAGCTACTAAAAAAAAAGCACAAAGAAATATATTTGGCTGCACTTTATGCTTTTGGCCATAAGAACAAAAGTTGTGGTAAAAAAGTTTCAATTAAATAGAAAAGATAAATGTATCAAGGCCAATGCAGTAACTTAGAGAATAAAATGAGTCGCCATGCCACCAACTTTATTTTCCGTTCTGCTCTACGCTTATTGGCAATTGTAATGTGCAGGTCACAACAAATTATTTTACAAAATATATAATTTTTTTTTCCATTTTTTGACTAATAAAAGGTAAAGTAGGACTTAAGTCGTCCACCCAACTTATTATTTAACACACGTCAAAAAAATCTATATTTTTTTCACCCCCTTCACCCCACATTCATTATTGGCTCTATGAAGGAAGAGTGAGACTTTAGTCCCGGAAAATGTTAGCTTTCCAGGGGTTTATTTAGAGGTTTACCCGCTTCTTGTTTTGTGAAGAAAAGAAGCAGAAACTGAAAGGGCACAGTAGAAGAGTGCTTCTTAAAAAAGCGTACAAAAAATAATATATATTTCGCTACACGCCTTCCTTTTCGTTTTTATCTTCTCAACGCTTGATTTGTTATGCAATTTAAGTTGGTTCTTGTCCAAATATACATGTGCCTTCTTTTTTGAAAGTTTATTATATTTGTCATTGCATCAAAATACATACTCTTTTATTGCTTACTTTGTCCTTTCATAAAATAGAGGTCCTCCCATAAATAAAATCAAAATATATATTTTGATTTTTGAGCTTCTTCATGGCCTCAGAGTGCTGAAGCCTTTACATATCTCTGATTTTTTTAATGATACTTTGAAAATCTATAACATTTTGTCAAAACACATCCAGTCTTTTGACTTGAGTAGTTTTATGCATAGTAAGTACTATAGCCCCAATCATGGCTACTAATGAAATAAGACTAGAAACCAAAAACAAAATAAAATAGGTGGTATAAAGTAAATTGCCTAATGTTTCCAAATTAGTCCAACTATGTATCTTTTCAGCATAAATTGTATATGTTAGATAGGTTGTACTAAATTTTGTTGGTAATATTGGAATGTGATCATTATTTATAATGAAAAATATTTCCAACAAAAAAATAAATCCAATAATACCACCCACGGGTAAATAGCGCAATACATTTTTGTGATTTCTGCTATTTTGATATTTAACATCATAACTACAAATAAAAATAAAACGACAATGGCTCCTACATAAACCACTAAAAAAATCATGGCAAAGAAGTCAAGACCTAACAAAACAAGTAAACCCGAAGTATTAAAGAAAACAAAAATGAAAAGAAAACAAAATGGACTAGATTTTTAGCACGTATCACCATAACACTAGAGACTAAAGAAATATTCTAAAAAATAGAAAAAAAATATCATAGTTATTTTACTAAATCCCTTTTATCATTTGCTTTGACGATAAAAAATATATATACATTTTTTTCTAACCATCATCTAGAAAACAGATGGTGCGAGCAGACACCAGCAAAGCCAAAAAACAACTAAAGCCAACATGAGTACGTGGGGCTATTGGCCCCATAAGAATTCCTACTAGGATTGCTAGGCTAGAGGATTGCATGTAAATTTGTGCACGAACCCATGCAAACAAGATTGAAAGCAGTAGATAGCCTAGTTCTTATAGGTCGTGGTCAATGAAAACTTATAATAGGAGACAAACAAACTGGAAAGACTACTATAGCTATTGATACCATATTAAACCAAAAGCAAATCAACGCGCAAGGCACTCCAAATAGTGAAAAATTGTATTGTGTGTATGTAGCAATTGGACAATTGCTTTTTTGATATTTATGAAATCTTGTACGTTTTGGATATAGCACAACTTGTCCTTTTTTTCGCGTTAAAAATATGAAACTCACACTTTGACACCTAAAATTCCATAAGGAGTATATGCTTTTGCTTTCGCATATTCAATCTGATCAAAAAATACATGTAAAGATGTTTCATCGTACTTTTTGCATTCAGTTTTAGTGATCTCTGCACCATTTAATCAACCTAAACAACAAATATGGATCCCCTTCACATATTGGCATTTTTCAATTTGTTGAAATGTAGATCTACAAATTTGTCGAAATAATTTTTTTCGTTCTAGTTTCCAAGATATTTCTTGTTTTTGAGTCGAGATGAGAAAGAGAGATTATCAATTCAATTTACTTTTTACTTCAAAAAACAAAAGTATATTTCAATGAATTGCGCGTAAAGATATAGATGATACACATAAAGCTAAGGGATTTCATAACTAATAGATTAAATAGCAGCTCGCAGACCACCTAAAAAAGATTATTTATTGTTTGATCCGTATCCTACCATAAGAAGTCCGAGGGGAACAATACTACAAATGTCTATCCAAAAAAAGACACCAATACTAAGATCAATTAAAATAATATGGTGGCCAAAGGGAATCACCAAATAACTCAGAAATACTAATATGACTACAATGGCAGGTCTAATATGAAATAACCAAGTGTCTCCTCTAGACGGAATAATATCTTCTTTTAATAAAAGTTTAGTCCGATCCGCTAAAGCTTGGATAATCCCTAAAGGACCAGCATATTCAAGTCCAATACGTTGTTGTATTCCTGTGGATTTCCTTTCGAGCCACACCAATACTAATACTCCTATTGTGACTCCTAATATAAAAGTAAGAATGGACAGAATAATCCAGATAAAACAACAAAATTCTTTTGGTAAATGAAACTCATCAAATAAATTCAGAATTTGTTTCTCGAAATTAGTATTAAAAATCATTTTAGTGATCAACCTCTCCCATAATAATATCTACATTACCTAAAATTGTCATAATATCTGCTAATTTCATTCCTTTTACCAATTGAGGAAAAATCTGTAAATTGATAAAACCAGGTGGATGAATTTTCCATCTCCAGGGGAAGACATTATCATCTCCTATTAGGAAAATTCCCAATTCCCCTTTGGAAGCTTCTGCTCTAATGTAATGTTCCTACAAGCAACTTCATTTTTTATTTGTGTGTAGAATCCCTATTAGTTTATCATTCCCCCCCCCCTCCCCCCTTCACACCTTTGGAAAGGTTTTTACATTTTTATGGGACATGCATGTTTTTCAAGTGAATCCTAGATTTAAGTGTGAACAATTTGTATTTCTTTTACACTTGACAATGTGCACACAAATACCATAATACCTTGGTAGATTTGGCGCACAAATGTCGAATAATTAATATAAGTTTAGTTTTTTGGTTCAACGCCCAACTTTTTAATTTTGAAAATTTTGACAAAAAATAATAAACTTATTGTAAATATGTTGATTTCAAATGATTTGAACTATTTTTATGGTCAGGTGACTTCATACTTAGTATTTTCCCCTCATGATGTCTAGAGATCAAACTTTTGCAAACTTCATAAAATTTTAATTTTTTTGGCATATTAAAAAAAATTGGATCTAAAAAAAAAAATTATGCCAAAGCTACCAAGGTACTACAATATTGGACCATCTAGGGGAAATTCCATTTTTTTCCAAATGAAATGAAAAAAAAGGGTCCAATTTATTGAAAAGAAACTAAATTTCATAATGTATTTAATTGTAAATATGGCATTCAAAATTGAATTATGATAATATATTTGTAATATATTTGGGATATTTCAATTTTAAATAATTACATATATAATATTCTATCACTTCATACAATATATCAAGAAATACCCATAAAATATACAAAATATGCTTTCGTTGAATGAACCATACTTGCAATGCAATTTAACCAAAAGTAATTAAATTGCCCATGAAACTTGAAATTTGTAAATATACATGATCCTTTAAAGTACATACCAATATCTTGTTGTCATATTGTCTATTAACAACATATAAAACTATAACTTCACTTTATAATTTTATATGCATACATTACTAGAATTCCTATTTTAAAAAATTGGCCAAATTAACTAGATGGGTATTTTAAACTAGAGGACATGTATTTTTTACTAGAGGCCAAGGGTTTAAATGACAAGTGGGTATTTTTTTACTAATCAATTTGACTTAAAGTGACCAATTTGACAACTAGTAAAATTAGACATTAGTCAATTTGGACTTGAAAATACCACCGAGTCAAATTGATTAGTGGCCTAATCAATAACACCACCCAATCTAGTCAAATTGGCAAGTGCCCTAGTCAATAAGGACACCTATTATATTTAATCAATAGGGCTAACTAAGTAGGCTTAATCAAAGTGGCCAATGGCCTAGTCAAAAGGGTCAATTATAAATTTTAATATTAGTTGGGTATCTTGGGACTACATTTAATATTTTGACTATGTTTGACCAGTTAGAAAAAAAATAGAAAATGTAAAAGTTAGCTAATCATAACTAAATGAATCATGACCAAATTAATTATGATTAAATTATATATATATATATATATATATATATATATATATGGTTTATCTAACTATGGTTAAATTGACTCTATTGAAATTAGTTATGCTTCAACTACCTATGAAAAAACTAATTAAAATTAAAATTAATCATAATTAATCTAACCATGGTTGGTTCTACCATAATTATTTTTAAAAATTGATTTTAACCATAATTATTTCATTCATGCTTATTTTAGCCAAATTCATTTTACTCATGGTTAATAGTTTAACCATGGTTAGTTTTTCCATAATTATTTAAACCATTTTGATTTTAGCCATAATTACTTCATTCATGTTTATTTTAATCATAGTTAATTTTTTCATAATTGGTTTTGCCATAAAATATTTTTTTCATTAATTATTTTAGCCATATTAATTTTATTAGTGGTTAGTTTAGCCAAATTTATTTACTCATGATTAGTTTAACCATTTCTAGTTTAGCCATGTTTAATTTTTCCATAAATATTTTAACAATTTTTATTTAAACCATAATTATTTCATTCATGTTTATTTTAGCCATAATTAATTTTTGCATAGTTGGTTTTTCCATAAAATATTTATTCATTGGTTAGTTTAACCATATTAACTTTATTCATGGTTAGTTTAACCATGGTTGGTTTAACCATAAATTATTTATTCTTTAGTTAAATTGGCCATATTTATTTTACTCATGGTTAGTTCAATCATTTTTAGTTTAGTCATAAAATATTTATTCATTGGTTAATTTGGCCATATTTATGTAAATATGGTTAATTGAATCATAATTAGTTTAATCATGGTGATTTTTCCATAATTATTTTTAAAGTTTTAGTTGGTTTAGCCATTATTAGTTTAATAATCATTAATTTTGCCATAATAAAATTTTCCTAGGTTAAATTAACCAACTATTTAACTTATGTAATGTAAGTATGTGGTTAAATAACCTAAATACAATATTTGGGTTATATGTGGGTGTATTTATTTATACATACCCTACCTATACTCCACCTATTTACTTATATTTTAACCTATAAGTAACTTAGTTATACAAGCTAGGGAAGCCATTTATATACCTATGATAAATTACTAATTGGTTAACTCATTATTTACTTAAAATACACTAATGAACGTGTCATTAAATTGTTAAATAATAATTATTACATTGTTGATAATATATAATGAATTAGGTCAAATTTGTAAGGATTATTTATAATTTGGTTGTAATTATTAATTATAACTAAATAACTAGACATTAACCATTACTATTTTTTATTTTAAACTTAATTAACACACATATTCACCTATCTCTTTATTTATTTACTTAATTTATGTATCTTACATAGTTATTTGAGAATAATGTTGTGTGGACATGAAAATGTTTTTCCCTTCCAAAAGTTTGTTCCATATTGTTTGTCATCCTTTCCAAATGATGAACAATATAAATAGATGCACCATAAGCATTCAAAACATAAGAAATATTTTTAAAAGGAAGGCCATTTGGAAAGGCTCAACTTTAAAGGCCAAATTCAAAATGAAATAAGGTTTTCCTATCTAGGTCATCTAGGTGTAGGCTTAATTTAAGTGGTGTACATTTAAACCTAGTAAAAGTCATAGCTTAGGTTGCCCTAGTCTACTTTAGGCTTCTATACCTAGTTGCTAGTTATAATCTCTTAGCCCTAGACCTAGGAGTTTAGGTTGTAAGTTCCTAAACATAGGGACCTTAAAAGTAGGTATCTAATTTTAGGTCTAACCTAGGTTATTTAAGTTTTATCCATGTGACATAGCCTAGGTGACCAATGTTTAAATGCCATGTGGTTTAACTTGGGTGGCCACATGGCATTTGCTTGTCAAAATGGTGTTTGACCAGTCAAAAAATCATTTGACTGTTATATTGACTAGTCAAAAATACTAGTTGAAATGACTAGTCAAAAGTACTAGTTGAATTAACTAGTAAGAAATGCCAAGTTAGGCTTGGTCAAAAAGTACATGGCTTAATCACAATGGAGAGGTTCAAAATGACTTGTCCAAAATGACTAGGAGGTTTTTTTTACACTTGTCCAAAATGGGTCTTTTTCTACCAAAATTTTTAATTTAAAAAAAAAAGGAATTCTAGTAGTGATATATATAATTAATATATGGAGAAATGTTTTTTTCAAAGTCTTTAACAACTTCCAAGAGACATAAAAGGCAATGCATGCAGCTATTTGTAAAAGCCTGAGGCCATAAGGTATGAATTGTTTATGGTTTCTTGACACGGTTTATGAAACATAAGGTGCATTTAGGCCTCATTATCAAGGTTTGCAAAATTTATATATACCATTACATTATTGTGAACCCATAGAAAGGCCTTAGTGCACCTTCCTATGAAGTAATATATTGGGATGGTTCAAAACTATTTCTTCCATTCACCCTTGTCAACATCCATTGACAATTTGAATTTTTTGCCTTGCCTTATAAACATCTTTTTAACAATCTAAAACTCTTGAAATTATTCAAATCCTTCTTTTTTTGTTGATTTTATCATAACTAGTATAAGCAAAATAAAATATGCCAATTGGTCATCCCTACCAACAAGTAAAAGTAGATTTGGAATCTTTTGCATTTTAGGCATTTTAGTCATGCCATAAACTTTGGGAAGTACTTATCATATTAAATAAACCACATATGGTCATTCTTAATGTATTTTATTATTTTCACTAATTTATTTATTTACTGCAAGTTTATTACTCTAGCTGATATTGCACATTTTCCAAATCAAACAATTCAAATGATGTGTTACTAATGTTTGAGCCATCATGCAAGATACACATTTTTTGGAATTTTAATTTTTGGATTATGAGAATGTGAAGCCCTTCAAAAGTAAAATTGCCATAAACTCAGATTTGGCATTCGAAACATTTTTTTTATATATGATACTAAAGTGCATTACATGTGCTTAATTCATTAAATCATGCCCCAAACCTTTTCAAAATGCAACATATGAGTGAAATTTCCAAATTAATTTTTGTTTACCTACTTTCAATCTACTTTTTCACAATGTGACCAACTAGCAAATTTTGCAAAATAAATTGAAAGTAGGTTTTTAAAAAGGTCAATACAACTTTTGAAACTTTGAAAAACTTCAACATATCACATTAGATGCCCTCATGTAGTTTAAAAGGACAATCTCATAAGGCATCACCTACTTTCTAATCTACTTGTCACAAATTCTTTTTTTGAAACATTTGAGGAATATTTTTTTGGCCTACTTTAGCATGCTTTGACCCAACTAGTGTGGCTTGTGCTATTGGCCCAAGTGTTAACACGTCCTCAATTAAATTTTCCTTCCAAAACCTGGTTTTTTGGAATTTGTTTGAATTTTTAGTGGCAATTTTTTTTAAAAATCAATATGTCCCGCATTCTAAATCGAAATCTTACCAAATAAATTCCATTAAATCTTGTTCATCAAGTTTTTTCCAAGAACACCAAAAGCACATTCCAATTCCTCCAAAAAAATTAGCTACGATTTAATTTAATTTTCAGTGAAAAAATCATTCAATATTCAAGAACTTTTGCACCACAAGTCCAAACATCATGGAAGCAAGCCCATGCACCCCTCCTTGTTGAGAGTTTCCAAAGACACCAAGAACATGATCTAAAGCATTGTGGTTCAATGGATCTCATAACTACAAAACAAAACAAAACAAACTACCTTCCTTCATAGATAGATTCATGTTTTTGACACTATCACCTTTATGTGGATTTAGTAAGAAACACTTCCTATTGGAGTGGCAAGATGAAAGTTCAATATTTATGGATTGCATTGCAAAATTTCAGTTATATTATTTGTCAACAATTTTTTTTGAAATTATGGGTATCCCAAGTTATCATAAATAACAAATAATTTTTTTTAAATTCATGATTTGAAGAACTTATTTTCAAAATTATAGTTTCTTCAATATGTGTGTGTGCATAATTTGATAAAGTTCAATATGCAAAGTCATTAACCTCTATTTACCTTGGTCTATAATGACGTTACTCACAATTATTCATAGGATTTCAATGCTCATAAGTCACAAGGATTCACAATGTCTTTACCTTACAAGGATTTTAAATTTAAAAGGTAGAACTCACACAATAATCACAAATCAATATTTCACAATAGTAACACCACAAATGCTTTAAACCTAATGAAGTTTCATTCAATGCAAATTACACAACCTTAAGGCTAAAAACCTAGTCCTTTGAAGTTTTAAAACCTTAATTCGCATTGTGCATTATGCATTATGTACATGCATATAAGTGGGCCTCAAACATTGATGGTTGGTAGGCACAAATTCTACTTAGATTTGTTCTCTACCTACTAACAAACAGTACAACTTATATACATAATAAAACTTAAATCACATACAATTTTTGTTTTAAACCATTCGAGTTGTTTTTAAAACTATAGTCACACATTTATTTCAGTAGTGTTTTTGTTCCATTGTTTCCTATATTATAAATTATCCTTGATAATTAAAATCTATGATCAAATTTTAATTATTCAGATAGAAAACAAAGAGTCTCAAAGTGTACTCATTATTTCTCCATCAATATGTTATTTTTTTAAAAACTCATAATTAAAACTCATTTCTATACTACATATGTCAAACATATGTAGTATAGAAATGTACAAATCAGAAATGAAAAACATGGAAATTTATCGTTCACAACCCAACAAAACTCTAAACTACATATGTTCTTATTTTATTCCTAGCAATTCTTTAAGTTTGTATGTGTATAAAAAACAATCCCATTTTCATCACAATCCAAATCTAAATCCTAAATCCTTTCCCTCCAAAAATAATTTGAAAATCAAACTAATCAAATATTTTAATCATGTATTGTTAAATCTTTGCCATTCACCTTGTAACAATGGTCTCCTGCTACAAATGAAATAATTAATGAAAGGATACAAATAAGGGTAAGATTGATTTGGAGAATTATGGCTTTAATCATAAGGTATAAAATGACAAAAATCTTTTGGTGCAAATGGGCAAGATGGCAACATGTGGTGGCATTAAGGAAATATCTAACAAATCATTAGCACAATGCCATCATTGTCAAGGGGACATATTTTGGAATGATGTATGGAATTTAATAATGGAATTTGTTTCCATGATCAATTTAAGGCAAAGCTCGACATTTTTTTCCATGAGTTTATAATTGGATGGCCCATAATTTTTAAAAAGATTTTTGGGCAATTTTTCACCAAGAAAATCCCTCACTAATTGTCAATATCTTAGTATAAATAAAAAATGATATTAAAAAGCTTTATCACATGTGCCAAAAGTTATGCTTTAGGTGACATTGGTTCATCACAATAGAATATGTACATTTTTTTAACATAAAATTAATAATGATGGGAAATTGGTGTAGACCTTAAGGCACAATGGCAATTTTGGGTGCTTCTAACTTGGTTGGTTTCCATGAGGAGACCAATGTTGGGGCAAAAGCATAGTACATTGGATTAGTTGGTTTTTTTTGCTAAGTAGAGTGAAAGTACTACAAAATGTACCATTCAATTGTTAAACATGTAATTTGATTGGGTTAGAGATTGAAATTAATATGTTTTTTGATTCTATATTATGTATATTTTAAAATTTTAACAAGTAGGTAAGTTGGTTATTATGAAATGTAAGTAGGTTAAAATCTATTTTTTTAATTGTTAAATTTTATAAAAGAAATTACAAGAAAATTAAAATCAAGCTTAAATCAAAACTTTGAAAAAAGTAAAATTTAAATATATCATAAAATTTGTGAAAATATGTAGTTTACAAATGTTCCATTTTATTTTTGGAAATGAAGTATGTTTCAACACATTTACATAGTTGTATTCAAATGTATTTTTCATACACTTTTATGATGCAATTTTTTTTTTCAAATTATAAGTTTACATTCCTACAATGTTAAAAAGGTATACAAAGTTTTTATAAGAAGAGAAGTTTTTGAGCTATTTTCAAGCTTAGATGTGAATGTTAAATGATTTAATTATCAAAATTTACTTTTTTGGTTCAATTGATTGTTGGTCATTTCTTCTTATTTTTTCAAAACTAATAACGTATAGTCTTTGTGATTTTTTTTTTTCCCACACATGGTATTGAACAACCTTATTTGATTTTTTTGAATCCCCCATTTGTTTTATTTTTGTTTAAACCCTCAAGGCTTGGTAAGCAAAACTTGATTTTTTGATATTTGAATTCAATTGAAACAATAGATAGATAGATATGTATATAATTTTTTGGTTGGGTGCACACATTGAATATTTTTCCAATGGTTTATTGCCCAAAGCAGGTCATATAACCACTTTCCATACATGATGGGGGATTGCCCCCCACCCCCCAATTGCGTCAAAAGGTCGGCTTTGAATATTCAATTTGTTACCCAACTTGATAACCATGTGATATATTGTTGAAGTATGGTTTTAAAGTAGAGCTTAACCCCTAAAATAAAAACCTTCATTCCTAGTGTCTTCCAAATTGTCAACCCATGCCAATCAAATTATAATGGGAGAATTGAGAGTGGAGTTAAAAAAGAGAAGTGTAACCAAATGATAAACAATAACTCAAAGATTTTAATTTTTAAAAAGATTCAAAAACTTGTTGGGACAAAACATGAAATGACATAGATTAATTTTTGGTATTCATCAAAAAGTAATATCAAACTCATAAAGGTCTTATTTGGTCTTTATGAAATACATTTCATAGAACCTTTACCATTTTGGCTATTTATTGCCATTTTTTTTTTTTCACTTTTTCATTGTGGCAATTTATTTTTTAATCATAATTTTTCGCTACCATAAATGTGAATTTTTTTTAATTTGGTAAACTAAATGCTAGGTATGGTTATAGAAATGATAATGTTGGTTATGCTTTTAACAGCTTATTGTTCTTGTACTTTATCTTTCATTTGCAATGTTTAGTTTCACATTCTCATATTGTACTTGTTGATTTTCCCCATCTTATTTTAGCTTACATATTAGCTCTTCATTTTTGCTTCAATACTTTGTGCAAAATGATTAACAATGGACAAAGATTAATTAGTATTTCATTTCAAAGAATTTAAAGAGAAGAAAGGATGCAAATTGTGAAAAGAAAGCTTGTAGAAATGAGAGAAAATGATCATAACCATGCAAAATCATCCATTGTGTAGAAAGAGAAACGACCATTTAGTAGACTTAAAAAAACAACAAAATGTGAAACTTTTGGGTGAATGAGATATCAAAATGAGGCTGTTGAAAGCGAGAGACCATCAAAACCTTATAAGAAAATAGGGAAATATCAAAATTGGTTCCAACCCCATCAATGGTCACCAATTTTAGTAGTAGGAAAAGATATGGCAATAAACAAATTGCATTTACATTATTGTAGATTATTTATAGATCACTAGGTGTTTTTTAATCCATATGCAAGACTAATCAATTGAACAATGTGGGAGTGGTTTACAAAGGATGGGGTGCTAAAAGAAAATTACATTCAATCTATGGAGCATGGGACAACAAAAAAATTCCAAATTATGGGTGAAAGCATGATAAAATAGCCCAAAAAATAGCTTCACTATGCAAAAACTAGGGGTCCCCAAATAAAAGGTACAACAAGTAGATGAATTTGTCAAAATCATATCATTCTTTTAGGGTACATTTTTAAAAAACTATTGTTGGCATTGGTTTCAAAACTTAAATTGACATAATTATGTTTTTCGAATGCATTTGCAAGTACTTGAATTAGACCTTTAATTTTCGACAGTTTGAAAAGTAGATTTCAAGTATTTGAAAGTATATGAACATTTTTTGCAAATAATTTTCTTCATGGCCTTCAATATTGATGTGGTCAACATTTTAATATTTTTTTTTTGTTAATGGAGTTTGTTTTCATAGTTAAATTCATCCCCAACCTTAAAAAACTAACATAATTTTTGGGGTACTTTTCCAAGTCCAATGATGTGGTATAGTTTTTTTGAGAGGTTAGAAGGAGTTTAGAAAGGTCAATCATGAGTAAATCTAGAGGTTCCCTTTGATTTGAGATGCTAAAGGAAGGCTAAAAGTTTTGACTTGATTATTACTTTTACTTTACAAGTAGAAAACAAAGTTACAACTACGGTCAAAATATCTTGCTTACACCCAAACAAAACATGCCTAAACTCGAAGAACATCCCAAGTTAAAAGATGAAATGGTTTCTTTCCTATAAAAAATGAGACAAGTTGGTCAAGCATTATCAACAAGTATTGTGTAACCCATCTTCAAAGGTATGATACAATCCATTGTTTTTGAATTCATCAAACCTTTGATGTAGAAGGTTTATTGTCACAAGAAAGTGGTTTAGACAATTCATGAAACAATATGTGTGTTGGACTTATTGTGTGGCAACCGTTGTTACAAGCAAACTTCCACTCGCCACCATTAAGCACAAGATCAAACTTTAATTTTACGATTGTTCACAACAAGTGTCGATGGAATGCAGTATGCTTTCACCAAATAAGCAACCTTATGAGTTATGGTGTAGCCTTGAGTAAGACAATCTTGAGAGAACTTGGGAGCTAGAAGGAAATCAAAACATGTGCAAGTGTTAAGTTTGGAAGATACAATCGTGGTATCCTTTATTGTTGCAAGGGAACTACTTCCACCATGGATTTTTTTTATTGGCACTACATCTAGAATATTTCCTCCAAACAACCAAGGAAAAAGAAATTACATAAAAATGGTTGGGACTTCACCTTTAGTGAAAACCATTGGTCATCCTTGGAAACAACCAAGCAATTTGTCACAAACATTTTCCTTCACTACTTGCAATCATAAATTCAAATTTTAGGGTTAAAAAAGAAACAAAAGATGGTGTGAATCACAAATTGCTCGAGGGTCAAAACATGTAATTAGGAACCAAAAAGGGTGTCGGATGTTAGACATAATCAATGAAAATCATACATTTATTTTTATTACCATTTAAACCATATTAATCATGGTAAGTAGTCATTTTTCCCTCATATGAATGTCAAAAAGTACAGTAAAAATTCATTTGATCCAATTTTAGGTTTTGGTTTTAATTTAGGACGTTTGAAAATGTATACCTATGTGTTAAATGGAGTCAATTTTGCAAAGGACTATCAAAAGGACTCATATAATAAAATAATCTTCATTGAAAAAAATAAAGATCATAAGAATATATTAACCAAACTCAAAAAACACTCATACTTTTGAAAATGTGAAATTCTAAAACTTTAAAAATTCAAAGAATGTTTCAAAATTGCTTCAGAATTTCAAAGCTTCAAGAGTCTTTTACCACATATAAATGGGTTATAATGTACATGATATATGAAGAAAAGTTATAGCTTAGAGTATAATAAAACTAAAAATGTGAAATTTTAATTTTTGGTGATGACTTAAATGTTTTATCATTTTTCAAGATGAAACATTGAATCTATAAGGAATATGCACACTTTTAAAAATTCATATTTATTAAATAATGACTATAAAAAAAAAGTGATGCATTGGGTAACATTTAAATGTTTTTAAAAACAAGTTACAAAAAATTTCATTCAAAAATTCATTTGCATGTAAAAGGTTTCTTGGGAAAAAGGACATGAAGTCCTTTTCTAAAGTAATCCCTTTGGCTTCTAGTTACATGTTTTGACCCTAAAATGTCCACATCATCAAAGAGTTTTTAAATTGGATCATAACAAAATATGCAGACATCTTGTTAATTTTTTTCCTGACTAATTACATAAGTGAACTTCAATTAACAATTATGATTTTGCAAAAGTCATTCAAACATGCATTCATAATTCATTTTAACTCTTGGACTTTTCAAATAATCAAAGACCAAATTGGTGATTGGCAAAAGCCAAAGGTAGATTTCAAAATGGCCAACCTAAAAACCTAGAATTTGTGGTTGGTTACATAAGCATGGATAGAGGTGAAAGCCATGAAAATAACAATTACCAAAGGATGGGACAAAACATGCATCATTAGAGTTTTCTTACTGGAATTTAGCTAGCAACTATGGAAGCCAACATTATAACATTGTTATTCAAAGAAACAATGGTTGGAGAAAAAATAGTGGAAACAAATGTTGATATTAATCTAGCCCTTCCAATGTTAAAAGTTCTAGATAATTGCCTTCAACTTACACATGCACCACCATCCACAAGTGTAGAGCCATTAGGAACAGTACATAAGTTTCATGCATAAGCTAGGAAGAAAGAAATCTAAGCTAGTTATGGAAACACACATTTATTGTGTACACTATTTTAGTTGTTATTTTATTGTTATTATTGGCATTGTTGTAGTTGTTATTTTCATTGCTGAAATTGATTCAATTGTTGTGGTGTTCATTGTGTTTGGTGTTGTTGTTGTTGATAGTTAATGGGTTTTGGCTAGCATGTTGCATGTTGCGGCTATTGGCCTCCAAGCACCATTGCTCATTGTATTTATAGTGATGTTCTTGCCATTGATGATGGCACCTTGGGGATTACAAAGCTTGCAAAACCCCAATATCAATCATTCCATCATTTGACCTAATCAATAACAAGGAAAAAAAACTTTGAACTATTGTTATTTCATCTAGAAAAATCCAAAGCAACTTAGATGACACAAAAATATGGTAAAGGGTTGAAACAAAAAAAACATGGAATAATACATTGGATGATATTGCATGTTAGGGTTGTGATGATGGCTTAGAGGACTTGTTTTATTGTTGTGATTATTGTAATTGTTGTGTTACATTACTAATGTTGTTGGTTTTGTTGTTGTTGCAAAATATTTTAATTTTCTAAAATAAATTTATATTCATTTGGAATTTTGAAGGCTATAAAATTTGCCATGTTAAAATACCTAATCAAGAGTTACACATGAACATTATTTAATAAATAAATAAAATCCATGACAAGGAAAAAATACTTGAAATGATGCAAAAAAATGGAATGAAAAACTTTTGGAATTTGGACATTGTTGTTCGAGATATAACATCCTATTGCTCCTCTTGCCTTCAAGACCCACCCCCTATTGTTATAACAAAATTTGAACTAGATTATGTAGGCCATTCCAACTAATGATGGAGAAAATGACCATTGTTCAAGACCTAGGGTTCAAGATGAACTTCTTTTCACATTGATTGGAATTGAATAGTTGAAAGATACCTTTCTCCAAAACTTGAAAAACCCACATGTGCATGCACTCAAGTAAATGAACAATGGGTTATAGAAATCAATATTTTTGGATAATTTTGAGAAATTATGTTTTACCAAAACAAACACCATAGCTCATGATGAAGGATGAATTCATCAATCAACAACGTCAAATCAAACACAATATTCTAAAACAATGAGAGGACACAAAACATGTGTGCCACATTTGCTCATTTTTGCTTTCAAATAACAAGCTCAATTAGGAATTATTTGTTTACAAAAATGAATTTGCTTTTGTTTCAACTTTCTTAACCATTTGGATTGTTGTTATCATGGTAGACTTGAATGAAATTCCCACTTGCCAACAACGCATGTAGGTAGAATGTATTACTTTTATGCTTGGTCTAGGGCACGAGATCTTAAAAGGTAGGACCTAAGAAGGTTGACATTCAACTATTTAGAATTGATCTTACAATCAAGACATCTTCCCATGCAAAACTTCATCAACAAATAGTTTTGCATGAATACATGAACACGACACTTGCATACATACTAGCAAGCCTTCTTTCAAGGTAATCTTCTTTCCACATTCAAGAGCTAGAAATATGGGCCTACCAACCACCAAAGACTTCATAGGTTTTCAATTTTTTCTTGAAGAAGAAACATATTACCGAATCATGTAAGTTAGAAAGTGAATTGGTAGATCAAAAATCATATTCACATGACTAATTTAGCACTTGGACCCCCCCAACATGTTGCTGGGCTTATTCCTACCAATATTTTTTGTTGCAAAAAACATGATAATAATTTTGGAGTCTAACTCTCACCATGCTTTGCACAATTTTCAAAAACATCATGTGAGTTTTGAAAGGTAGTTTCATGACCCATCACTAAAGTTTCATTTGGGGCTACTTCAAGTGCTCTCTCAGAGCTTCCTTCCATTCATCCACATCTTCCATAGTCTTTGCTTACACAACACATTCCCACAATTTTTTTCCAATTTCCTCTTTTTGTTTTTAGGGGTTGAGGAAGAGAGAGAAAGAAAGGAATTTCTGACATAATAAAACTAAATTGAAAAGAATAATTTTTTGCATCATTACTTTATGACAACACAAACATTTTCCAAGATTAAAAATTATGGAAAAAGTGGAAGATGACAAATGAATGATGCACCTTGAGAATAAAGGCATGGCCATTAGGAAATAATATAGTAAATAACTTTTTTTTTGCTTTAACAAGAACACTGTTCCATATGATCACATTATGCTAGTTAGCAATTTCACCTTCCCCTCCCATGTCCTTCTAGTAATGAAAAAAAGGAAAGATGAGACCTTATGATCAGGTCAACAACAACTAGTTTGTAATACCTACCCAAGTTGTGCAAGTAAAGGCCACCAAGTGTCAAATTCAAGTCATTTGCCTTTCGAGGAATAAAATTTTCAACATTCCATATCCCAAGGCCATTGGTTCTTTCCCTTTCCTTCACCTCTTGTTACCCCCACCCCTAGCCTAAAACATCCTACAAGCAAGCAACTAATAACAATGGGTTAAAGAAATCATAGAGTAAAGGAAGTTCAAAATTTAGTGATCATTGGTTTTTTTGTGATTCATTATATTGTACCAATGAAGTGTGTGTGAGGATAAACCATATGTGTTTCCATGACCATTAACCCAATCCTGCGTGAACAATGTACCCATCATAGCAACAATTGAAGATCCATCCATTCAAGAAGAATTTTTCCTTGTGGAATAATGACCTAGTCAAATACGAATGAATAACTTTTCTAGCCCCATCCACCCTTTATGAGAGAAAGAGATTGGCAACAATTGGTTGAAGATGTATAAAAAATTGTAGGTTGTCAAAAACCATAAAACAGTAGATGTTGATCAACAACAACATCAAAACGACAAAATGCTTGTAATTATAATTATAGATCTAAATAGGTATTGATTAAAAACCCTCTTTTGCATTCAAATTCAAATCCATCATGTTTGTCAATCAAAAACTTCAACTACAGAAGAAAAATAATAATATAACATGCAACTAAAGAAAGAAACTAATTAACACCCCCAAGCAAAACATTCAATTGACTTTGAGACGAAGAGGAGGATCGAGGAATAACTATCAATCCTTCAAAAAAAATCCATTCTCTTGCGAAAATCATGTGATGGGGAAGATCTCAAGGTGCTCAGGGAGCATGGTTATCATGATTAGCATTTAAAAATAAGTTTAAGAAAAAAAATCAACACTTTCAACTTTATTTTTTAAAATTTTTTGACATGACCAACACTTGAATTTTAAACAAATGATCTTTTACTTGATTTTTAAAAATTATGGCCAAAATGTAAAACATACTACAATATTAAACATGCATGGTTTCTATTTGGTTCTTAACCAATTTTAGACTTGACATGTTTATTATGAATAACCTATTCTTGAACTCAAATTGATAATTGGTTTTTTTTCCAATAACAAACCAACACTAATGTAAACCATTGTGAAGAACCACCTATCACGACACGTGAAATCTATATAATGAAGTGTGGAATTTAGCCTTGGGTGAACTAGCACCCACACTAGTACCATCATGCTAAAAACCTCCAAAATTCATTTAAATTGCTTCTAAATATTATAAATATCCCATATTTTGACAAAATCAAGGTTGATGAATTCAAATCTAACATTTTTTATATTTAATTTGGCCACTAAGACGCCTTGTTCAAGAAGGTGAAGGGTAGTGTCGGTAGGAATTGTCTGCAATGGGGGTACAAAGACTATGCGATGCAAGGGAGACAAAAATATTCCAGTGCATTGCAATTTGAATACAATAGTGCATCCTGGCGAAGAAATCATTCATTATTCAAGAACTTCTACATAGCAAGTCCAAAGGCCATAAAAATGCACCCCTCATCCTCAAGAACTTTCTAAAAAAACCAAGCATGTGATCTGAAACATCCTAGTTCTGCGAAATTTTGTTGAAAAAAGACGCATGTTTATTGTCACCCCTTAGTTGGTTGACTTGTAGGAAAGGAGAGGAGAGAAGAGATGAAATGAAATTGTGCAACAACCCCCTAAGCTTTTGCATGGCACAAGTACTTCAAGAATTGTGCAAAAGAGTTAATGAAAAAGAATGAAAGAAGAGTCTGAAAGGCAAGAGAGTGGATTAAAAGCTTTGTTGTTGTGCTTTTGCAACAACTGGGCCCACCATCATTGGCAATTCCTACAATGCCAAGAAAGTTTTTGTACCCTCCTTTTTTTTAGGGTAGGGGGGGGTCTGCTTGGGCTGTTGCTTCCTAGGGGCTTTGGGTGTTTTTTTTTTTGAATGGCTCCCTCTTTGCATCCCTTGTTGGTTCAAAATATCCCTTGTCCTCATTGTTCTAGCCTTTACACTATAGGTAGCTTCTTGAGGCATGTCAAGAGTGTTCACCTTCTTGTTAGCCTCGTTTCCCAAGCTATTTAGGCTATTTTATTTTTGTAGGGGTCCTCTCTTCCTATGATTTTCCCTGGTTCTATTCCTCTTGCTTCTTGGGGTTGGTTTTGGGTTTAGTCTAACTCTATTTTGGGGTTGTTTGAATCTCGTTTCACATGCTTTTGTTTGTTTCATAAGGTCCCTCAAACCATCTAGGATGAGGTTAGGTAGACTTTTCGTTTACCCCTTAACCGAGTTGCTTGAAATTCAACAAACAAATGAACATGGTTCCTTTTCCTTTTGTTGTCATGTTGGTGTTTGCATTATACTTGAAGAGGTCGTTTAGGTCAATGAGAGGGTTTTGCTCGCCTCAAGAGGTTTCTGGTGGTGATTAATCTTGTTTTCAATTGGAGTCTTCACATGCTTCATGTGCATTCCGTTCTCACCTTTAATGGGAAGATTTTTCGGCCATTCATTTTTGCCGATGTCTAACTTTAAGGATAGCCGATGAGTATAGTTGCGTTGCAAAATTTTTCTAGCCCATGACACTAGCTATTCTTTCGAAGGACACCATTGTTGCCCTCTGCCAATTGCACCCCCTCCCTTTAGACCTTATCCCTCCACCTATTTTTTACTATAAACTTGAACACATTTTTGTCATGGATAGGATTTTGTTTACCTAAGCCTTAGCCAATATTCCCCATTTGTCTTTGGGTGGGCTTTCTAAGATGATATATGAGCATTTTTCGGGATGTTTCATTTTTAAAAATCCATCTTTAGGGTTTTTGAAATTATTTTAAGCTGCTATTGTTGTTCGTGGGGGTATTTTTAAGTCAATGGCCTTAGTGCTGGGGGTTAGCATATTATTGGCAATGGTAAAGGACACTAGTGGTTTTTGTCTTATTGTTGTAAGTGAAGTGTTTTTTCAATTTATTAATCGTTCCATTGTCCTACAACTTCGGGGGCCGTTTCAAGAGCACCTTTCCTCTCATTAGTTTGGAATATTAACCCTGGAAGTTGTGAGGTCATCCTTTTTGGCATCCAAGTCCTTTTTGACCTACACCCTAACTGGCCTTGATGTAGGTCGACATAAAAAACGTTAGTAATAAAATTTTTCGAACAACTATTTTTAGAGAGTTATCTGATGTTAGGGGACCTTTGGTAAACATTATCCCCTTTACCATGTTATTTTATGGTGCTCATTCTTCTTTTGACTACGAACACGAACAACATGTGGAGGGGTCACCATTATTGAATCATTTGCAGGCATGAAACAAGGTGACTCCCAAAAGGTCCTTCATTTGTTTTGGCCCATTATTGAGCTTTCCTATAGACCACTACATTGGCCCCCAATTGTGTCTTTCCATCCCTAGTGGATGATACCCACATCATGGGGCCTATGAATGAGATTATTCGCATTTTTGACCACCTTTTGACCCAATTAGCCTTTGTTGGGCTTAGGGTCAAAATGTCAAAGTGCAAGCTTTGGAATCCATTAGGGATCTCTCCAAGCATAGAGATTCCTTAGGGTTGCACTTTAGTCACAGATGGTTTACACATTTTGGGTGTGCAAATGAGTTCTCAAAACTTTGTCATGCATTTTTTGAATGAGGTTTTATCTTAAGACATGGTGCATATCGATGATCTTCTTCTCTTGGGAAACACCTAGGTTGCTTTTGGCATTTTGTCTTCATGTGTAGTTCATCGACCTTTTTATCTCACATGGACAATACCTCTATCTTCTTCTTTATTATTTCTTTTGGCGAGTTTCCACAAAAAATTATGTAAGTATGTGGGGACATTATGGGTCTAGGATTGTGGAGTCTTTTCAGGGCCTTTTAGTAAGGTGTCAAGCTCAACTATCGATATCCTTTGGTGGTATAGGTTTTCTCTTTATGGAAGATTATGCCCCATCTATTTTTTTAGGGAGTTCAATTTTAGCAATTCTGTATTTGTGCTCTAGGTTATCAGGTAGGAGGGCCCACATTTGTTTCAATCATGTTTACGTGCAGCATGGGATGACCTTCCTCTTGTAGCTAGGGAGATGCACCTTTTTTTTGAAAGTTTGGTAATTATTAGCACCCTTGGTCTCTAGGCATCCTTGATGGACTTCCATCATGACACATCCCTTAAGTTTATCTTGGAGGATGACTCCATTTCTTCAACATCCAAAACCTGCATTTGTTCTTGTTTAAACAAGGGGGCGAGGCTATGGTTGGTTGCTAAGCCATCTATTTGTTCGTTTCACATCACACACTCTACTTTCACTTAAACGTTGTGTTTTCATTTTGGTTAGATTCAACCTTTAGCATCTAGTTTTTTCACGTGTGAATGTGGACACAGGTTGGATGCATTTAGCATGCACTTAGCTTATTGCCCATTTGGAGGTCAATGGATAGTCACACATGACACCATCCAAGACATCATGAATCCCCTTGCTCGAACGAGTGGGCATGCTATATGGAGAGAACGGTGGTACACCTTTATGTCAAGAATTTCATTATGAGTTGATCTCTACATGACCCAAGAAGATTAGGTTTTCGTTGCCAATGTGGTGGTTATTAGTTCGACATGGGAAATAGTGGCTTCAAATCTCATTAGTTGACCAACATGTGTAGTTATGAAACTTAGCGCCATTGTTAAAATTCACAAGTATAGAAGGCTTAATGAGGGGCACCACTTTATTTTGATGGCCATGGAGGTGCACGACACACCCAAGCATGATATGGATCGTTTCATCAAGGAGTGTGCCTGTTTTTTCCATGTCAAGTGATCATGAGGTCATTTATCCTTGTCTTTTTGCATTCAATTTTTCAGGCAATGTGTTAGTATTGTTCTTCCACATGCTTTAACCTCTACCATAGAGAGGAAGATTGCATTGACAAACAATGCTTGTTTTAGACCTCCCATTACTATTAGATTTCACAATTTACATGCAAATGACATTAGAGGGGCTATGGGTGAGATTATTTCCTACCACAAGAGGGACTAAGTGGGACTAAGTCTCTTCCTTTCTTTCTAGTTCATGTGAGCTATTCATCTTTTGGCCTTCCTTTGGCCTTCCCTTTTTGTCTCCCTTGTGATGGTTCCATCCATCGATCTTTTATTAGATTTTTGTTCTTCAAATTCGTTTACTCATCCTGAACCTGGCTAGACAAATTTTATTGAACATAAGGATTGGTAACTAGTTTGACTGGTTTTCTTTTAGTTGTCAGGATTAGTGGGAAAATATACCAGATATCCCAAGTATTGATTTTTTGGGTTTTTTGCCCCTGACACCTAGTGTATTTTCCCAGGGTATTCTGAGAAAATATGCCGGATATCAGGGGAATTTTTGTGAGGTGTTTGAAAAATGAAATGCTCTCCAGAATGGATGTTCTATTTTCAAAACACCCCTCAATCAGAAGAGGACAAATAACATGCCTTCCAATTGCACTCAAAAACTTGGAGTAGGTCTTTTATGTGTAGGGCAACAGCCTCAGCCAGAGGCCTTATCAGAATAAGGGCCCATGCGTGATGGAGTTGAGGCAACTTGATCCTGGTAATGCCCACGACCAAGAGCATTACATGGTGTAAAAATCAACAATTAAAAAAAATATCATTTTTTTCCCTGTGATATCCAGCAAGTATTTAAAAGGGTACCCATCAGGTATCACAAGAAAAAACAATGTAAGGCATTTCAGGAAACAGATGCCTGCAAGTGTTTGATTTTTCGAAAATGCTGCATGGGTTCTTATGCTTTGTAAGCATGTGTGCAAACACACTAAAATGTAGGCGGAGGTTTTTACAAGTCACAAAATTGAAAACCTAAACTATTGATAGTTAAGAGTTGATGATGAAAATTTATAGACAATTGTAAATTGAAAAAACCAAATAACTAGGAGGAATCTCTTTGTCTGATGGGTAGGAAGTGGCGATTTTAAAAAAAAAATTCAATTTTGTGATTTTGCTCAAGTGGTGATGATCCATAAGTATATTTAGCCAAATTGGCAATCTTCAGAATATAAGAGTAGAAAATCTTGAGCACCCTTTTGTATTGTAGGCAATCATGGTGAGCAATAGGCAATGCATATTACTCCCAAATTATTCAATTATTCCTCTTGCTGTTGCCAAGACCAGTTACATGAAAACTGGTCCTTAGTCTCCACATGGGAACCCATGTGACTCAACTGGTCCTTGATGTCACATGGGATGTTTCCCATTGTCATTTTGCTACCATCTCCATCTTCTTCCAAAGCCCACATGTCCAGCTTCCACCAAACAAACCAACCCAGATGTGAGTGAGTGAGTAAGTCTACAGATAGAGAGCTGAGGCCAGTGGGCACCCAAAGCAAAAGGCTAAGTTAAAGGGTCTGAGACAGATAGTCTGTCATCAGTACATTGAAGACACCCTAAACCTTGTATTATTAGTTCACCCATTTTCAAACTACAAAATATTCCAAGGAACCAGAAGCTTTAAGTGAAAGCTGCCAGGAACAGCCGCCCATTAGGGCTCTCTCTGGGAAAGAGATTGTGCCAAAACCAACTGGCTCCATTTGCAGTTAGTTCTAGGTGACAATGGCAGCAATATTTTATACCAGCTTCAAGTGTTGTTGCATGTAATGTACAAGGTCCTCCATTCAAGGGCATGTCAGTCTTCCTTTGAATATAATTGACTGCATCACCTAATCAGATTGACCAGTGAATTCTAAAGACCCAAGAAATGTTTTTACTCCAACAAGCACTAGCCTATAATTATTATTAATATTGGGATGGGGAGGTGCATCTAATTAACAACTTTTTTTTAATGGCAGAGAGAGAATCGTGGATCTAAACACGCAACAATTTGCAGCTACACTAATTAATGTGCCAAGAGAGAGAGAGAAGTTAATTACAAAGCAAGTGCAACATTAAAGCTTTTTAATTTATTTCAAAATAAACAATGATTTTCCTTTCCTATTCTTCACTCTTCCTTGTTGCGTTCTCTTGCAATAAAGTTTGGCAGACTTTTTCGTAATGGGTTTTTTTTTTTTTTTGGGTTCTTGTCTTCTCAACTTTGCATGTGACACTCCTTCCTAGGAAATTGCATGTGGGCGGCATTTCTCTTCTTTACTAGGAAGCTGTAGAGAAGAAAGCAATCACCACCAGGGCAGATAGATGGATGAATATATGAATGGGATGAATGGATGAATGGCCTTTGGACAGGTAACACTTTTTCATTGTATTCATGTCCCCTAAGTTCACCAGGGTGGTTAGCCATGTACTTACTATCTGTCCATCCACATGCATCTACCTTCTTAGCAGCAACCAAATGCCATTACCCCACTCATGTACCTACTTCGTACACAACTACATATGATGCTCACTAGCTTACTTACATAGGTGGTTAGTTACCTAGGTAGTGTGAGGTTGAAGTAGCAAAGTTTTACACAATAAGTTTCCAAGGTGAATGAAATCTTACTTGTTTCACCTTGGTAACTTATCATTTACGTGATAATTTATCAAGCTGTAACCTTACCGACTTACCTATTATACTTACTTAATACTTACTTATTTACATAGGTGAGAGTTCCCTAAGGTAATATAGGATAGGTTACCAGACCTTCATAAAGAATTTGTGTTTCATCAACAATCCAGTCATATGGGTTTCGCATGGATGGTGCACAAGTGAGTGCTTGGTCACATGATATTCCAAGTAAATACAATCAGCACAAGTAATGTGCAGAAACCGTATTTGTTGGCCTGAGGAGGAGGTTGCAATGTTAAAATCGTATAATTGTTGTTAGGGTTTGTGGACCCAAAATAAATATTCGGAGTAGAATCAGAGAATGATGTATTAAAAACTCATTGCAATTTGTGTGTCTTTTTGTGTGCGACATGTACCAAACTAGTGTGCTAAGGCAAGGATTAAGAACAATTCAAAGGACACCAATTTGAACAATCTCATCCAGGCCACAACTCTTTTTCTTTGCACTTAGGCATGCAAGCGTATGAATTAGCTAGATTACAACATTTAAGTGCCAGGTTACCTCTGTTCAATTCAAGGCTCCTATTTTAACAATCTGATTGACCATACAGGCTTTTAATTTTTTTCATCCCTAGGCACAAGCCTATTTTAGAGACCCTATATAATTGTGTGTATTTTCTACACTAAACATGTAGCCCATGTTGTCTATCTAAATACTGAGAGCATCTACACTAGTGCTCAGGAAGTGACCCTGCAAAAATACTTCTCCACATCCACGTTTAGTTATTTACTTTTTCGCAACCAAACCTACACACTCAAAACTAAAACTGGGATTGCAAAGAGGTGGGACACTACACATAGCAAACCACCTGAACCAATCGTTATGATTGGCGAATCGGAAACAAGGAGCAGCAGTCAGATCATATTTATTACACTCTTCTATGGCAGACGTTAAATTTTGCTGTGCCACTTACGAGCCTCAGCAAACTAAACTGTGGGAACATGCTAACCTATTTTGTTGAGCCAAACCAGCATCGTTGACTTTTCTTCATCCAATTTTAATTTGCAGGGTCACATACTGAGCATAGGTGGATTTGCTCTGGTAGGGTTAAAAATAACTAAAGTAAATTGGCTTTTGCTTTGGTTAAACTCACCCAATCTCAACTGAACTAGGTATTGCCCATTGCCCTCTTTGGCCTGCTTTGCATCATCCCTCATTTTCAGCCACAGTGAACCAGCACCCACCAGGGCACCATCTAATGGATGCCTGTTGTTACTCAGTTATGGATGAACCTCAAATGAGTTAGTATCTGGTTTCACCTCTGTAACCAATTATGTAAGAAATAGGTCTCATACATAGGTAGATAGGTAGGAAAATAGATAACTACTAGATAAGTAGATAGTTTATACATAGGTAAGGGCTGTTTTTACTACCTACCCACTAACAACCTGCTAGTGGGTTGTTGGTGGGAAGGTAGTAAAAAAAGCAACCGAGCTAACCACCATGGTTAGCTAGGGAACTGGAACCCAACAGAAAACTGTCTCCTGACCACTTGTCATCCATCCTTCATGGTGCCCTGGTGGGTTGCTGGTTCACTGTGGCCCTCCTTTTCTATATAATACTGCTGTGTCGTTCGAAGCAAAACCCCATTCTTCTCCATCTCCAGTGCTTAGCCCTCTGTACAGCTTTTGTTTGTTTGTTATGTGTTGTTGCCAAGGAAAGTTCTTGTGTCTTAGCTTGAGTCTTTTTGTGTTGTTGTCAGGACAGCAGCAGCAGCCCATGCAATGCAGCAGCAGCTTCCCAGCTGCAAACAGTGAACTGTAATGGTTTTGGGTGGTTGTGGGTTCTACGAATGATGCAGCAATCAATCAATCTGGTCTTGGTTGTTGAGATTTTGTGTGAAGTATGCACTTGATCAAGCTTGTTGTACTCGGGGAAAACTCAACCTGAACTCTCATGATCGATATGGGAGCTCAAGCTTGGGTTTGTTTCCATGAAATATATAGTAAAGTCCGGAGGTGCAAGTAGTACTTGGGAGTGGATTCTTTTGCTTTTCTTGGCTTATAGACTCTGCAAGCTATGACTAATTCTTGAGTGTGTTCTTTGTGAGTGTCTACTTGGTCTTTCCTCTAGCTACAAAAGAAAAAATAAAGATATTTTGAGTGTGTAAGTGCTCTCTGTTCACACTTCGTGCTAGACTTTGTTTTTGTTTTTGAGTTCCGTGGCTTACCTCCAAGAATATTTTGATCCATTGCAGAGTGTACTCCTACAACAATATTTTGTTCTCGATGGATTGATGGATTGATTTTCTTGTCATGGGTAGTAGCTAGCTGTCTGGCAGCCTTCATAGGCAGCTGCTACGGGAGCTTCCTTTAGTTCAATAGTGGCCAGAGCGGGCTATGCACAGCTGCAGTCTCAAACATCCGGCTGCCCTACCAAGCTGGGTAGTCTTGGTAGGATAGCCGAGCGTTTGATGCGGGAGCTGAGAATTCCCGACTTCAGCAGCTTCTCTTGGACTGAAGGGAGCTCCCTCTGCTGCTTCTGCGTTGAAGAAGCTCAGGGAAAAATTTTCCGCACCTAGAACTAGGTTTCTTGATCATATTGTGTGACCTTGAGGCCCAGCCTTCCCCCAGAAAGGAAAATGGGAAGTTCTTGTCAGCAAGGAGTCTGTTTTATAAAACACGGGATGGATTATGTTGTAGGTAAGGCCGTAGAGGTCGAGGGCCTTACCTAAATAAAGGGTACTGCACCTGGAGGTGGCTGCCAAGGTGCTACCCACAATTTTCTGGTCACAGAACCTCGATCGAGGGGGCCTTACTGTGCATAAAGCAACTGCTTCCCCTGATTAATTTGTTTCTGAACATTTCAAAATGAAATGTTCCTCATTAAAAAGGGAAGATCCCTCTGGTGTACACTAGTGAATCCTACACCTCTGTTAAGGTGTGCTCCAAATTTCTGGCAGCTATTTATTGTTGATGATGCCCCAGAATGTTGATGCTTAATACTGGGGTCATACAAACCAACAACCATTGCAATCAGATTTTACTACTAATTGCCAGCCCCCCTCCCCCACCCAGCTAATTCAAACTTAGCTACTAGGCTAGCTGCTGGGTTTTACTCCAAAATAAACAAGAGTGACTTGGTTGGGTTCCACTTCCTTAGTCCAGGCCATAGTAGTAGTACATCAAACAACTGATTTCTGTCCGAAGCAGTTAGTGTATGTGTACACAAATCTGTTTGATGGTTAGGTAGGGAACTGAAATCCAACAGAAAATTTGATAGTTAGTGAAAACCAACACTTTACTCTTCTTATAAACACACCTTACCTTACCTTACCTTGTAGTCACTTATCTTCCTTCCTATGGGTTTACCTCAGATGAGGTTCATCCACAACTGAGTTTTAAGAACTTGGGCTGTTGTTTGTTTTCTTTTTTGTGGAAGCTTCTTTTGGTATTGTTGTTCCTCCAGGCTCCTATCTCCTATCTGTTGATGAAAAGCTCAATTTGCTCTGACATACATTCTGACCTACGTTTCTAGCTACCTACCTTGAATAAGGTAATACTTGCCCCAGCTTATTGCATGTGGAATGCATTGCTTATTACAAAAATATTTTCATGTAGTGGAATGTTTTTACTGAAGATCTAGTATTTTTAATTTTCATCACTACTGTTTTCAAAAACAAAACATCTCGTGTCTTGTTGCATGAAATACAACTAAAATTTTAATCCAGAAGGTTGGTTCTTTAAATTGACCCTCAAATTTTTTGTCATTCTCAATAAAAGTAAAATCTGAAACTAATCAGCCATATTATGTATAGTCATTGCAAATATGTTAAAGTTGTTGCAACAGCAAATAGCCCCATTTCTTTTTTTGCAGATAATTTCAAATAGTGAGAACTGCATGCACTTCCAGTTGCATAGTAAACACAATAACACTTTTAGATAGGCGGAACATGTATTGAGGATAATTCATATTTGTTCAAAATCAATCAACTATGTAGAATCAACTTTTCAACCCTTATAATACAAGAAGAGTCAACTAAATTGCAAGCAAGATGAAAAACAAAATGAATAAAATTTGGGAAATTTGTAAAAGAATGCGATGTGAAATTTCCCTGCACATTTTCACATTGCATAATTTTGGTGTTGAATTCTGTTCCAAGATAATGAAATGAAATGTCCAATTCATGAGCCACACCAAAGAGCTATGCTTTTAGTTTGTTTACATTATATGAGTACTTTTAGTTCTTGGATTGAAGCATTGTGAATATGAAATTTGTGTGTGTGTATATATATATATTCTTCTCTCTCTTCTATGTTTGAGCCATAGCTTTTTCCAATTGTCTTCTTTCTAGGATTTTTTTGCCACATTGTGTTTTTCTAATAAAAGAAGTCACAACAAAGCAAATTTTTCCCACAAAAAAGATGAAATAAATAAATCACAAACTCTCACATCTAACATGTATATTTAATATCAATTTACTCTCCCAAGTGTTGAGTTGTTGGTAGTGGACAAGGGACGCTAGATAATAGTTAATAATTGAACTAGCTATGATTGAAATGGAATATGTTCTTATTTCTATTTCCTCATTTTGGTTATATATTCCTATAATAAAGTAACCCTAAATTGCTATCGCTTGCATAGAAAATGGAACCCCAATACTTCTCCCAACTACATGATGATACCGTAAAAAACTAATACCACCAACAAAATACATATGACTACTTTTCAGTTCAATACCAATCAGATAAAAATACTCACACACAATTCGACCATGCTGGGGATCGAACCCAGAATCTCTGGTTCCGTAGACCAGCGCCTTATCCATTGGGCCACACGGTCAGAACACATTTCATCTCCTTGGAGATTTGATTTAGTGTTTGCAAAATTGACAGTCGCAGAGATATTACCCCGAAGGTTGTGCCCCTTTTTCCTGTTATTATATTTTGCTTAGGTTTAGAGTTTTTCTTTCCAATTCATAAAATTTCTTCCTAACATACCATATGGGAATCACAAATCCATACCAGAAAGCTTGTGTCAACCATCAAGGGTTTTTTCAAAATAATTTTATAAGATTGAATTCTACTATGTTATGATATTCAAATGTTCCCATGAATGATTGACAATGCCTATTCACTAGTTACAGTCAGTGTCTTCGCTTATTGTTTTGCTTCAAATCACTTACAATTATCTTGTGAGTCATGCTCTAGATATTACCCAAACTGTGTAGACCACCAAATTGGGTCACCGACATCATCAAAAGCACAGCAATCTGGAGGGGTTGAATCCAAGTAAAGATCTGGACAACCATGCTGTCTGACTGCCCATAGCATACAGAAACAAACCTACAAGATTATGTGGATACTGGTGCAACTGCACATTCACAACACCTGTTAGAAAGCATTCCTTACCTTTGAAAAGAAGCTAGTAGCCCCAAGGATCCAAGCTTCTCAATCAATTACAAAAGCCTCGCCTGTACTTCTTTTGCAAGGAAAACTACATCAAAGAAATCTTCTCATGTTCATTCAATGGATTGCCTTCTGACACCATTAATGGATGAATAGAAACTTAAAAAGTTCTAGAGAAGAAGCCATTTTTGCATAGTTGTACAAGAATTGATTATGACAGCTCAACTCAACATCCTGAAAAGAATAAGCTGCAAAGCAATTCAGTTAGGTTAGAGATGTTAATCATACCTAGTTCCATCTGAAACTCACCAGTTTTCTCAGCCAAAAAGCATCACTGATTGACAGAGTTATGCTCCAACTTCCTGAAACTTTCAGCAATTAGTACCCAAAAAGTATGGTTGGCAAGGGATCATTCAACCATCATAAATTGCAGGGGCATAATGAACTAATTAAGCAGCCTTGTTGCAGCCCTATTATCATTTTCCATTTGCATATGGCTGTCAACCAGGGTCCCCCAAATTGGCTCATCAATGGGAGCTTGCATGACTCACAGCATATCACTGAGTTATGGGATGGCATAGACTTTTGGAAAACTCTTGACATTAGTCTCCAGAACTCAAATCAAAAAATCAGGCATGATCCAACCTTGAATTTACTCTAAACTTTTCAAAATCTGGACAATCAACTTTAGAGCCAGAATATCTCTGTCAACTCATGGTTCTATATACAGAAAACCTGTACCACTCAAACACAAAGGCAAAAGATGTGGCTGGACACAGCCATATTGACCTGCTCATAGCACAAAAATTTTGCAGTCCATACCCACATTGAAGGGAAGATGTGTCACATTGAATGTAGTAGAACTTAGACATGAAAACCTGTGGAAGAAAGGCTTTACAACATTTTGTTAGTGTGCTGTCTGCCAGCTTCCAGAGCTTCCCTGATTTCACCATCAGCTCGAGGCCAGTTCATTATGATGTCATCCATAACACCAACAAGTGATACAGTGGGACAATGGGGATCTCCAGGCAAAAGATTAAGAGCTATAACAATATCGGACGTCGTGGACCTCAGTCTTCCAACCATATCTATTGGCTCCTCTGTTGCAACACCCTCATTGCTGGTGTCCAAACCTGCATTTTCCAGGAACCCCTTTGCTAATGCTGACTTCCCCTTGACTAAAGGTCTTGTGCTTCCTTCCATAGCCATATCACCTGGACAAGTTCCACAACACTGATTCACAAACTATGTGGGGGAAAATTGGCATCATGAAAACTACTGCTCAGGATGATCCAGAACATAGTCCATCACCACTACTGGTTCTACACCTGTAATACAACTTTACCTCGTGCTACTTCTACTTGAGCTCCATTGTCAGCAACAGTCAGTTTTTGAAATACTGATGATGCCTGGACTTCATCTGTGATCCCCTGGTGCAAGGTATCAGGCTCCAACAAGATTTTCAGCATCAAAATACATGGCGAAATTGGCTTAATTAGCTGGAGGAGCAGCTGTCGCAGGAATGCAGCACCTTCATGGCCAGCAGTGAGTAATACTTGAATTCCAAAGAGACTATTCAAAATTGAGGTTTCTCTCTCTTCTGAGATATCAACAGGAATTTCTTCTAACAGTGTTTGGCCACAAGGGTGGTCAGTGCCTATTGAAACATGGATTTCCTCTTGCATATTTGTTTCCTGCAGATCAACCACTTTGCTAAACTGCTCAAGTTTTGCTTGTGCACATATAGCCCCTCCCCAACTCAGTAATGGTTGAAGTAGTGGCCTCAGCAGACACTCCTCAGAAAGTGCATGTTCACGAGCAGTCATCTTACATGCCATGATAACAGCTGTATGGTGCATGTTTACACACATATGAGCAGCAGAACCAACCTGCTTCAAATTCTCTTGTTGTGAAAAAGGGAGAAGAAGTAGAGGTAACAGCTGAGGGCACACTGCTTTGTAGTACTGAGGGATGGTGGTGACATACTTGGGTGGTTTTGCAAGATGTGACGCTATACGGTCATAGACCCTCACATTTCCCTGCAAGCCAAAATTCTTATTATAACTGCTCACTAATCCCTCAAACATGCAGGGGCACACACAATAGAATGGGCCCTCAATAGTTTGCAAGGTTTTGTTGACCTTCAAGAGCATGCACATGGTTCAAAGGGCTTTCATATAACACATGCAGACAAGATTAGCAAACCACAGTAAATTGAAAGGAGTATCCCTACCACCTCCCTCCAATAACTTCATGTTGAGTTGCTCACCCCTTGAGTTCCACCAACCAGCCTCCCAATTGCAGCAGCTACACCACCCTCTCGCATAATGAGTCTTGACAACAACTTTCCTGCTTCAGACTTGAACCATGGTGGAGGGGCTGGACTATCCTGTCCAAGTAAAGTCAACAAGGCTTCAACCATGTGGGCAACTGGGAGACACTCAACCATAGAATCCATCCTTTCTGATGAAAGCTTTCTCCAATCATCTCGACCTGCCAGCACTAATCCATTCTTGTGAGACTTCCCAAATATTACAGCACTGATTGGGATGATACAAAGGAAGCACATGGTCTTTCCTACAACCCACTTCTGACAGCCTAATCAACATCTTACCAGAATGTGCAAGCTGCAGATATGCAGCACACAGATCAGGGAGATGGTAGAACATCATGAGATCTTGTAAAGCTGCTTCTTGAAGCCTCCTCTTCCCCTTCAGCTCCCCCAAAGTTTCTTTCATGCTCGGATCACAATCCAAGCTTAGAGGTTGATTACTGTCAATCTTAGCTGGACTATCAATGGTGGCACCAGGAGATGAGACACATGGTTCACAACTTGGAGTGCTTTCCAAAACAAGATATGCCAGAAGCTCTGCTGCTTGAAATAGATTGGTACAGTCCACAGCAGAAGATTGATGAGAAGGCCCAGGTACAAGTGCTGAAGCATGTTGACCCAATCCTATACCTGGTCACATAAAAATTCAGAAGAAACAACATAAAGTAATATGCCCCAAGCTCAGAAGAATCAATTGTGGTACAATGCAACCATGTGAGGTCCAGCACACAGCACCAGCCTCACCGTCTCATCGAGTGCATCCTTTCAGAATCACTGCAGGTCACCTAGAAATGCAAAGAGAGATGTGGCGAATTAATCTTACCTGGTATGTATTTGGAAACAGCCGCCACTGCTGTTATTGCACCTTTTGCTCCAAACCGTTTTTCAAGGGGAATGCCAACCCCAGGGTTCAAAGAGGGGTAAATCCCCCATCGTACCACAAGCTCCAACACTGCCTTCACCACTGTCCAATCAGGGGAATTGAGGGTGATGCTTTTGCCATCTTCTGAGTTTAACAAAATTGCTTCCAACAGCCTGCAGCAGCAATCCAAGGCTTGACGAGCTGATGCAGCCTCTTCCAATGGTTGGACTGACATAGGAGAAACAACAGCGAACCATGCAAGAAATGACACCATGCAATTAGACGTGGTTCAAAATTCAAATCCAAATTCCTTGAAAAAACTGGTCAACAAGCAAACGATCCATAAAACCTACCTGAAAAGACCCAAAAGAAAAACCTGATGTCTTCCTGATAGCGAGATTCACTTGTCTTTGAACAAATGAGCCACACGGAAAGCAGATTTCTCGGAACTAGTGCAATGAAGAGTGTAACAAAAAAACCTGATGTCTTCTTCCTGGAGAATTCATTTGTCTTTCAACCATAAACCCTAAACCCTAAACCCTAAACGCAGAATTCTCGGAGTCTGGTGCTGCAATGAAGATTTCACCTTGGTTATTGACGGACGACACAAACATGCGGGCGTCCTTCAGAGCCTCTGTCACAGGTCGCTTGATTGTCACCGGCATCCCCACACCTCGTACGCAATTGCTCAATCCAGAAGAGCAAGAAGAAGAACAACAACAAAAGGGGACGCGCGTTTGGGGAAGGGTTTGTGCGCCCTACAAACTCCTCAAGCAGAAGTACAATCCGAAAACAAAGACGCAACTCCACCGAGTAATCGTAGACAACAACCTCGCAACTTTCTGACGCGCAGGTATCTGGGATGCACCATGCTGTTGCGATTCAAACGCGAATTCCAAATGAATCCCGGCAATCTTGTAACAAACCGAAACCCTAATCGGAAAACAGCTCGCCAAAACTGCAAGAGTGTCAGAGGCTCGCTGAAGAACCGCCGGTTCCAGTTACCGAACCAGAGAACCATATGTTCCGGTTCTGTACAAAATCAGAATGAAAGAACACCCCACCCCTCCCTTTCCTGGATATTCCAAAACCCTTGAAGAACCGACGGTTTTCATGAAAGAACCAGTGGTTTTGTGCACCAGTTATTTGTTTCTTCAATCCTTTGACAACTGTGGTTATGAATCTTCAGAACATCCTGATAACCGCCAGGGGTCTGTTCCTGTTTATAATAACCGCCTGACACTGAAAACAACCTCCCAAAATTAGGGCTGCAAAATGACTTTGTTGTTCTGACCTTGGATTGGCCAAGGCATTGTTTTTTGGTGTGACCTTGGAATGGGCTGAGCTAAGCACATTCCTGCATGTAACCTAGCTGGTGTGGATTATTTCATGGGACGGTCTTATTACAATAATAATCATCTTCTTGAATGGGACCATTACAAAAGAGTGTGCCTTATGTCAACTCAGGCCCATTACAAGGAAAAATAACCTACTGACTTAGACCATGTTTTAATCCACCTCTAGGGAATTGGAGAATAGTTTATTTAGAGCTGAGGACCCAAGCTGAGTGCTGAGCAGGATCTAACCAATTACATCACATAATTTGCACTTCTGAGAGATTCTGCCGCAACATTAGGTTCTTTGTAGACTATTCTGCTCAACCTCATGATGTCCTTCTGTGCCAGTTACATTACATTTGAGAGAGCAGTTGACACTTAAGAAGCTTAAGGTGAAGGGTGAAATCTATCCTGGGTGACAATTACATACTCTGGAATGATCAAGCCACTGCCCATAGTGTTGGCTCCAGCAGACCCCATTTAGGGCAACCTACCTGGTGCATCATCCAACATAATGGGCAAGGGCAAGTCCATTCCATGGCATCAAGGTCTGGGGAGGCAGATCCAACGATTTAACACAAAATTCAAGTTCAACATTTTGACACTTTTTTTGGTCCCTATTACAAGTGTGTAATCGTCACTGGAAGATTATGTCATATAACACAGTCAAGAAGTTGGTATAATCTGCCAGCCCAGACCCTAACGTAAGGTAACACCCGAGGGTTGGGGCGTTCTTGAAATAACAAGCCCCTGAGTCCAGAGGGCCCGTTGTTTCAGGTCTGGCCTTGGGGGCCACTAGAATGCCCCAGCTTTAGGGCGTTGCATGGCATAAAAATTAATGGATTTTTGTCCTTTTTCTTCTTCTTTTTTCCCCATGATGCCTGTAGGATACCCTCAAAATACCCATCAAGTATCATGGAAAAAAAAGTAAAAATGACATGGGGCATATAAGAAAACAAAGTGCTTAAACCCTAACAGGGAGGGAGAGCCAATAAAGACCACCTTTGAAAGGGGGCAAACACCCCTTGATTTCACAATGGGAAAATGTTTTCTCTTTAGTTGTGATCTTTTTATTTTAGAGCTTAATGTGAATTTTTTTTTTGACATATTAGAGTTATCCATAAAGTCAGGCGATTAGGAGCCGAGAACAGCCAGTTAGGTAATGAAAATTTTACAAAACGAAATAAGTGGGACCCAAACTAGTTTTTCCACCAATTTTGGTGGGAAACTGACTTTTATCCTGTCGAAAGCGCTTCCACTGCTGCTACATATATTTTGACTACTATAATTAGTCTCAAACCTTGTGCATTAAATGGCAAGTTTCAGCATTTCATACTGAGATTTAATAAAGTTTCCTTACTATGCGGACACCACTGAAAGAAGGGATAGAGGGTGAAAGCAGGCCCAAAGAGAGGGTGAAGACACGGTGGCTTTACGAATAGCTAAGTCTATTATTGTTAAGAAAATTTTAAGAAGTTATCATACAACAGGTTTGAAAACTAGCTAAAGTTCTTGTGATTTGACACTCCTTACAAAACTTCATTGCTATAGGGTTTGTGCCATGAGAATGAAATTTGAACTTCTTTCTTTGGTTTTCTTGAAAAATCTTTATTACTACTTTCTATATTAAATCTGTTTTTAGAAACATCATTTTGGGAATGTGTGGATTGGAAGCCTATTGGAAGCCTTTTTTGCTTTGGCATTTTCAAAAGTATTTATTAAATGTTTCTATGTTGTTTGTATCTTGTGAGGTCAACTATCCCCAATAATATTTTCCATAAGGTGTTTAACCTTAGTAATTTAAGTGTAAGAAAAAGGTCTATCTTTCAACCCTTCTACAATTTGAATCACTTGTCACAAGGTCAATAGGTTGTCAATTTTACAAAAGGCTTTAAAGATAAACCTTCGCATGTGGAAAGAAACGGAAGTTTTTATTTATAGATTTTATCGCTTCTTAACGATAGTTGGTTTCCTTATTTATTATTATTGCCCTAAAGCAATGTGTGCTTTCTTTTAGCCTGTTGATTGTTGAATCATGTGTAGCCATTGAACATTAATTATCTTGAAAGTCTTTTTTAAAGTTTTCAAATATTGTTTGTAAAAAAATCTTTGGTCTCAAGAACAAAAAATGAAAAAGAAAAAACCCCACAAAGATGAGGAGAAAAGGGAATACCTTTAAAAATCTAGAAGGCACTATGCCAATTCAGTCAGGATCTTATACAATCTAGAAGTTATTAGTGATCTTTCATGATATAACTAACTTAACTTGAAATATATTATAAAAAAATTACCATTTCTTTGCATATAGGAGAAGGGTCTATCATTAACCCTTTCAGCAATAGGTATTCTACCTAACCTCCTAACAAGTGCTTTAAATCATGGAAGGGTTTCAAGATAGACCCTTCATGTGTGTAAAGAAACATGTGTGTGTTTTTTCTTAATGACTTTTAGCAATGATTTAGCAATCCAATGTCAACATAGTCATTCAACCTTAATTCTCATGTATTTTTCTAAGTTTTCAATAGTTGTTGTAAAAAAAAGGAATTGGTCTTATGCAAAAGAAATTGAAAATAGAAAACCTTAGAAAAATGAGGGGTGAAAAAAATTATGTGAAATTCAAAAGGTATTTTGTTAGCCTAACTGAAATTTTTTGTGATCCAAAAATTATGATGCCATCTTTAAAGATATAACTTACTTAGAAATACACTATGCAAAAATTCATCGTTCTTTACATGGGATAAGAAGTGTCTGCCTTACATAGCACATATCTACCTTTTACAACTTTTGAGTAATTATTCTTTGAATGTGTTGTTGGCTTTGAATGCGGTTGAAACATTAAATTTCTGATTGACCATCAACTTAGGTAAATAAGAAAATTTCCATATATACAGGGATGATTAGATGGACATGATTATGTGTTCAAAATCATAGTTAAATAATATTGAATTAGCATTATCCAAAATGTCTCAAATGATATGTTTAAACTAATTTTGTGAATGAATTAACTTGATATTAATGAAGTTCACATATGAACTTTTCAATTTTTTTCACTAAGCTTCTAAATGAAGAACGATGATTTAATGGGACCAAAAAGACAAGTTGAAATTATCAATTTTCCATTGTCATACAAGTCCATTTCACTTCAGAAAATTTGTCCATTTAAGAAACTCCAACAATGTTAGCTTGTGAGGAAGTGAATTGTTAGGTATTTATGGCAGGATAGTTAGTTTTTGTAATTTATTGTGAATAGGTGGAATGATTTGCAATGTGAATGGGGTTTTAATTTTTTTGTGTTTGGGGGGTTTATACACACAATGTGGCTTTGGAGTCTCATTTTTCATGTTTTAAGATTCTAGATCACATAGGAAAAACAAGATGTGTTTGTGTTGCTTTGAATTCCTATAATCTACAAATGATTGGCTTTGAAACACAAGAAATTAAACTAGTTGTTTTGTGTTGCAACTAGGTTAGTTGGTTCTATGCATTGGGTTCGAAGCTTTGCCCAAACGTTGTGTGGTGGTTTGTGTTTTTGTTTATGAAATTACAATTGGTAGGAGTTACAATTGGGGGGTGTTTCTTGGTCTATTTTGGTCTTGAAGAAACCATTTGAAGATTTTTGTGATTTTGTATTTGTTTGTGGTTTAAAACTCCTTGAAAAGTTGAACCTCAATGAAGGCTCAATGGACCTTAAGGTTATGAAAAAAAGAAATATCAACAAAAGAGGGCCTATGTTTTTCTCTCACAAGGGCCCTTATCTCTTTTTTCTCTCTCATTTTCTTTCCCTTTGTCTCTATTTGGTAGGATTAATAGGAGGCGAAAATGAGGAGCACCATTACTAGCATCACCAGAAGCTTGAGCTCTTGGCTAACTTTTCTACCATTGGCAACAACACAAGCAAATAAGGGGGGTGTTCCCCACCCTCCTCGTGGTTGTCATTGTTGGTGGGCATATGGCAACAATTGACAACAACAATTGCAATGCCATTGTTGTTAGGGGGTGGAGAGCTTTTCTCCCCATTGTTGTTGATTTTTTGACAACAAAAAAGGAAGTAAGGAAGGAGGGGGTTAACACACAATTAACATCCTCTTTTTTATCATTTTTTTGTGTTCACCAAAAGGAGGACCATCAATAATTTGAAAAAAAAAAGAAAAATAAAGGGGCTAGGTGGTGGGAAGAGCTTGGAGCTTCATCGCCATCATCAACAAGTTCACTCAAACCTAGGCAGAACAACCTATTAAGTTCGGTAAGCTTGGGAGCTTCACATGGTTTGGTGGAAGTTTGAAATAAGGGGTCAAGGGGATTCAATCTAGACCTCCCTTTTTATTTTTCATTGTTTCCCAACGTTTTGAACCTACTAGACAATTTTTCATCAATTTAAATTTGCCACGTGTTGTTTTTAAAATTTGTTATTTGTTATTTTTCATTTTAAAAAGTTGCCATCCATGTATGGGTATTTCATCTATAATTTGGATGATTTTCAATTTTCATCCATCATGTGTTTTATCCAACGTGTTAACTAAACATTAGGCTAATGACTATTTGGGTACACACCTTATGACCAAACTTTTTTTTGAACATTTTGACCCTATAACCTCACAAGAAAAGCAATTTTAAACTTTTCATCCATTTGGGTAATTTTTCATCTATTATTTGGAGGTGGGAAAATTCATTCATCAACTAATTTTGGAAGGTTATATCTTTTTCATACAATGGCAAATGAAAAAAGATTTTGGCACCATTGGATTTATCTCAATGAAGGCTAGGCACATGCATGTGTGTAATCTTTTTGGAAATAATAGTTGAAGAAATCCAAAGGCTAATTTCTTATTTTTTGTGAATTAATTTGTTTTTAATTTTTAGAAATTCCCATCTTTTACATATGGAGTTGCATTGGGGAATTGTTTACACCATTGGAGTCTTGGAGGGGATATTTACATGTGTGTGAGCTTTCAATTCATTTGGAAACAAAAGGTCTTGGAGGTTTTCTATGTGAAAACTACACAAAAGGAATTAACAAATGCACAACTACTATTGGTAACCAATCCTTTGTGCGAATAAACATTACTTACTAAACTCCACAAGTGGTGGAGTGTCATGCCATTAGCCAAAAGGGATAATCATTCCATCAACTTTTCTTTTTTTTAAATAATTTGTTGTAGTAGGTCAAACAATTTTGGCCTATGAAGTGGGGGGAAATAATGCATGTCAACTTTCTATTAGTTGTGTAAACCCCCCCCCACTAATGTTGTTGGGTTGGCATTGTTGTCAGCATTTTTTGGACTTGATCAGTAAGATTGTTCCATTGATTATCGTATGGCAATGAGACCAAAGTAATGACTAGTAGATTATTTTTTGTTGTGTTTGTAGTGAACCACCATGTGTGTTTGGCCTTATGAAGCTTGGTGGGTGGATGTAGATGCCCTTTAGGGTTAGTTTTGGGTTATAGCTATAATAGGTTCAACAAAATTAATTACTCATATTAGGGATAAGGTTAGGGTTTAGGGGCATATTATATGTGGACCTAAAAAATTCCGTCCCAACAAAACCACCAACAATAAGGATGGTGAGGCAAAAAGGCTAATGAAGCACTGCAGTCTTCATCACATGACTTCGTAAGACCAACTTTTTGTCCACCAACCCACCAACTTGGATCATTTGGAACCTGGTGAATTACAAGAACTATATGCACTAGATTCACCTGGACAGTGGTCCCCATGGTATACCAGATTTTAGTCACCTATAGTAGACCAGTTCTAGATCGTACGTCCTTTGATGCAGAGTCTGTGAAAACACCCAAGGCAATTGTGTCTTGGCATTGTTGGAAGTAAGCATAGTGCAAGTAACTTTTGAATTCAAAATTCATGGCAACCAGTAGAGTTTTACCTTAGATTTAAATCAAACTCAATACAAAATGCTCAATGCATTAATCAACCACATTGATGTTTAATCAAAGCAACACCATGAAAGACAACTATAAGGAAAAGTTTCATGACATTTTGGAGATCTCTTGCAATGTCACTTGCTCCATTGGGTTCTCACCTGTTCTGGTGGGATATTGCTACAGTTTGATGCAGTATCTGAATCTGGTTCATCAATCACTGAAGTGATCAATAAAAATTATACAAGGTCACTTCTCTTTGATCTCAAACTGTACACTTGAGGAGAAAGAGTTTGAAGCTTGGAGGAGAGATCTCAGCAACAGGTTGCAAGTTCTGTGTCCTGAGATGAGCCCAGTTGCAGATATGTACTGCAGGTCAACAGTGAGATGTGTGCTGAGTACAGACCTGTAGCTTATGGCCACTGTCCACAAAGATAAACTCTGATAGCTGTTGAATGTTGAACACAGAATTACCCACTCTGGAACCTCCACATGCATGGGAAATGGGCAAACCAAATGCTCCAACACACAGCTGTGTACTATTGACAGGGCAGCAGGTCAAATCAGTAACTAGATAGTTGGTGACATGCCACCCATGATCAAAGTAGGATATGCTACTTAAAATATTTAAGCAACTATTTCACAAATATAAGCTAATCCAGTCCTGACTGATTACTTTTTGTCATCTAAAATGCAATTCAAGAGTATTCAGATCTAGAAACTCCAGAGAATGTCACATAACTGAAACCACCAGGATCCTAACTGTACTCCCTAGTCCAACTTGCAATTCTGGAATATAATAAGACCTAGCTCACAATGGAATGCATTGTCATTGATACTCACTAAACATGGAACTTGGGATCGGAACACAGCCTCAAAGCTCTCTGAAATGTTTGTGAAGATTTTGATCACAACACAGATATATGTAGACCAATAGGATTGCACTAAGAGAAAAACATCTCGACTATCTATTCGATAAAGGTTCCAATAACTCTAATGGCAAGAAGCATGTCTTAATTGGAGAAAAGTGCTTCATTTTCTGCCAATTAAGCTTCCACATGATTGTATACATTCCAGAACAATCTCCACTGAGCTCAATTATTTGGCCAGTATTCAGATAGCCTATACTGATTACACTTCCACAACACCACATAATAGCTAGCATCTTCAAAGAGAAGAGTTCCTCCCACAACCCTACTTCTAATCAACCTACTGAGTTACAAGTTAACTCTTTGAAAAGTCAGTGGCCCCAAGGTTGTACTGCAAACCCACACTCCATATTACAGTTGTTTGTTTGATGTCCCAAAACAAACTCTTAAACTTGCCCACATCATCCTCAGTAAGAAAAGCACCATTTTGTTGTACACTTAAGTGGCTTAAATCATGACTAGAGAAAGAATGGTATTTGCTGCCAAAAAAATATATGGCTGTGGAGGATATTTTCATTCAAATCAAGTAGGATAACGTTGGGTAGGGCAAGATTCTATGATGGAGATACAAAATCATCATCACCCTCATCCTCAAGACCTACCCAGTCTGTGAAGGCAAACAAAAACTCCTTAAATGTGACTGTCCCGTTCTTGTCCCAATCCATCTCCTCTGGTGGGCATCACAATTCATGAATGTCAGTCCCTTTCACAAAACGAAGACATAAGGCAAAAGAGGAATGGCATAGCCAGCTAACAGGTATGACCAGTATCTTAAGGCTCTGGCCTCCATACTGTATCTGATGGCTATAGAAAGACCGTGTTCTAAATGCTCCCCCAAAGACTCTCATAGGGCTTCCCACACTGTACAGATGGTCTGCTGCTCACTCTACATCCTCTATAGCTGTAGAATGAACCTCAAGAAGTTCTGACACACAGCCACTTGCAAGTTAACCATCAGCTCCACCACTTAGCTATCCACAGCCTTGCAGCACACAAGTTGATTATGAATGGAATGCTTACCAAATCTTTCCAAGCCAATCTTGTCACCTTGGCGGCCTGGAGATGATCTGTTGATAGCATCCACCAAGTCCTCCTTGCTGACATAGCCATCCTTGTTCCGATCAAAAAAGACAAAAGCTTCCACTATTGTGTCAAATGTCGCCTCTAACTGTGGTAGACCTATTCGTGATTTCTGTGTCTGAAATCTGCAGTCAAGGTGAAACATCTTACCTACAGAGATGAGCAGATCATATTATTCAGGATCAAGTTGCTTACACACCGACCTCAACATGAAGCACATATTGATTGAAAGTTTGATGTACAGCTCATTGAGCTCAAATTTTAAAGAAATAAGGGACAATGACAGTACAAAGGGTTGCTGACTTCTGCTGCAATACCAGGCTAATGCTTGCAGAGACACCGAACATTAACACCATGTGTTCTTACTGTGGATAACAGCCATAACAGCCACTATCCACAGTTTCTCAGAGTCCTCATAGAAAGAAAAGCCTTAAAGGGATACAGGTTGGCCTGGTTCACTAGTGCTTCCGCTGCAACTTGACACACCAAGAAGGTACACAAGTGCCAGCAACACTATGAACTCCTTGAACTCGATGGCATGGCTACTGTCCATGTCACTCTCTGCATGCAACTCCTCAACTTCCTTTTCAGAAATTTCTACCTTCAACTCCTTCAAACAATGCTTCAATTCTTCCATGTCTATGGCTCCACTGCCATCCTTATCTGCCATCACACAACATACCTCTTAGGATACTAAAATAGGTGCAACCAAGATAGCAACATTCAATTAGTCTTCAAGGCAATCCCAGGAGTAACCAGAGCTCATTGGTTATCAAGGCAGCAGAGAAAGGAACCTCAAGTAGCCATATACAAGAAACACTTTGATACCATTGGTTGGTGTTTCTGAAAGGTTTATGCTGTTCTCCAGTCTAGAACACTATCCACCACATACTGGTAGTAGCCCTACTAATAGTACGGAACTGTCCACCAAATTGTGTGTTATCTTGCAGCCGGTCTTTGCTTTTCACAGAACAAATTGCACACTGGGAATGTTGGAACAATACCATATTTTCTAAACACAATTCTCACAGCTTCAAAGGATTCATCAATTTTGTGGAACTTCATAATGATACTGTTGAAGGATTTCAAAGAGAATTGGCCTGACTGTGCTCTCTCTGCCATTGCCTTCACCATCCTCCTCTCAATTTTAGATGGCTGGGATGCTTCCACGCCTTTGCTCTGCCCAACCCCCATTGCTACCTCTTTCCTTGGCAGGCTCTCTTAACCTGTTTTGCAACCTGCCAGACCCACTCAGTCCACAAACCTAACACTTGCAGCACACTACAATATGGATCACTCCTCTGCAATCTCTGAACACAAGTCCAAAGGATGGTTCCATTCCAGGGATTATGGTGGCCTGGTAGGGGTGTGATACATGTGGTATTTTTGTCAGTTTCCACCTACAAACATACACAAACCCCGGGAAGTGAGTTAATTAAACAAATATCAAAGAAGTCTGACATCAAAGGTTGTCCTATGCCACAAGTCAGATGAAAGAGAAGTTCTTCTTTTCCTTTTTGGGGGGAGTTTGTTGGGATTGGTGAACAGAAATCCAAATGAGATGAACTGCATGCACAAGACAATATAGCGCTTCAGAAAGGCTAATCAGCAATGATATTACAGAGAGTAAGAAATGCCAAGTAGGCAAGATGTCTTGTCCACTGAAAAAACTGTTCAATTTAATGTCACAAAGCACACTCCATAGACCAATCATAGAACGTGGAAGTCACAGAACCCCAAACAGATACCTAGAGGAGGGCTGGGAGATGGCTTGCAAGAGTCAAAAGACCACAAAGTGATGAATATAAACCAAGGAATAAGACTGTTGCATGGCAACATGAACCACACAACCTCCAAACCAAATATCCCACATGCTGATCACACAAATAACCAAAGCAACAATACAACCAGTTGCAAACCTTAAGCTGAAAGAGCAGGCACATGATCCAGAAGAAAAAGAAAGGTCCCAGATACAAAGAAGAAGCAAATCAAAAAACCTTGCATACATCACAAGGTTACAGCACAAAACCAAACAGGGGAAGAAAGAGAAACTCATTCCACCAAACTGTAGAAAGCTTGCAAATCCAAAGGGGTCAGGCACCAAATCCACATAACAGAAAGGTTCCAGACATCAAAAGGAAGCAGAAGCTAGAGAAAAGCCATGACTCCACCACCTTGAAAAGTACAAAGAGCAGCAAGAGAAAACTAAAGACTGATGAGAAGACTAGAAGGAACTTGGAAACGAAAACAGAAGGCAAAAACCTAGAAAACAAGTGACACTCCAGCTCTCAAATGGAACCACCATGAATTCCACAAATCCAATACCCACACTAGTTTCAAAAGCTTGAAACAGGTAAATTAGCAGAAGAGAAACAAACAAACCAACAACAAGGAGTTATAGCAAGAGAAAAGCATCAACAACGACAACAGCTCGAAACCCTAAATAACGAAAAGGAGAACCACAAACACCATGAAACCAGCGAGTTTCCAGCAATCATTAAACACAACCACAAACCCAAAAACGCACAAAACCACACCTCATTTACAGCAAAACCAAACAAAGAGACAATCAATCAAACAAACAAACAAAAAGCCAAAAATGGTTTTAAAACAGCTTGAAATGGACATGCAAAAGGGGAGAAAATACGAAACCGAAACGGTTCTTGAGTTGCAAAGGGGAGAGAATACGAGAAGACTCACCAGGAGTGTAGTGGATGCCGCTTGTGAAGAGGGTAAGAAATCGAAGGCAAGAACGGCAAACAAGAAGTGCAACAAATGGAGATGGGTCGGACAGCAGAAACATGAGAGAAAAGCAGCTTCACCATTTGTCACATGACAGCAGGCACAGAAAGGAGCAGCTGGATTTGTCATTTTCTCATTCTTTGTAGTTGTCATTCATTCATTCATTCATTCATTATGTCCACAAATCCAATCTTTTCGCAATTGACCGATTATTGAGGACATTAAGGTCTAGGGTGACAGATTGTGTCATTTTCTGGATTACATTACATGACAGAATCATCCAACGATGATCATACACTTGTAATATTGATCAAAATGTGTTTGTTGAACATGATTTTTTTTTAAAACAACCTATATATATTTATTTTTCTTTGATTGATTATTGAGGAAATTAAGGTCTGGGGTGGCAGATTGTGTCATTTTCTAAATCACATTATATGAAAGAATCATCCAATGATGGTCATACACTTGGAATATTGATCAAAATGTGTCTGTTGAACATCAGTTTTTACCATTTTTAAATTGTTGAATCTGCCACCCCAGACCTTAATATCATGATCTTGTCCTTGCCCATTATCTTGAGTGTGTCAGCTAGCTTGCCTCAAAGGGTTTTTTTGCATTAGTGCCTTCACCAACGTAATAATGCACAGCTACTTGACCATTCCAATAATTATATCATATCATGTTAGTTCTGTAGAGTACCTTACACAAAAGTTCCAAAGATCCCCATTAGACTAACCTGGTCCTTACAAATTCCATAAGGTCCCTGCCAAGCTCTCCAGGCCTGGATAAATTTTTGTAAGATCCCTCGCTGGCTATCTTTGACTTACAGATTTCATAAGGTCTCTGCCAGGATATTTAGTACTAGGGACCTTGCAGAGTTTGTAAGGTCCCAGCCAAGCTATCCAAGACCTGCCAGATTACATAAGGTCTCTCAAAGTTATCAAGATTGGGATGGTACAGGTTTTGTAAGTCCCGTGTTAGGGGATCCAAGACCTTACATATTAGGTCAAGACTAAAGACCTGCTCCGATGTTTTATTGGCAAAATTTAGCCAGAAAGAAAAATTGAAAAATTGAAAATGAAGTGATTTGAAAGGTTTTCAATCACCAAAAGTGAAGGGAAAGAAAGGGAAAACTGCCAGATTTAGCCACTGTAATAACACTAGAATTGCCAAAAAACACTGTAATAGGATGTTAGACTGATAAAATTTCAAAGCATATAAGTAAGTTGTTGGATTTCAACAAATATGTATACCCAACCCATAAAGGGTCTTTCTAGTTCTCTATGTGATACCTAGTAGGCAAATCATTTTTCTAACCTATTTTTAGCAAGTTTAAGCATCAACAAGTAAGTTATTAATAATTGATCCTTGTACCTTTATTGACAACTAGCTATTTTTCACTAATTGGTCAACAATTGTTTGGACCAATGTTGTGCATGTGAATGTAAATAATCACGTCAAATTATGTAAACAACAAAGACTTTACAATTACACTTGTATCGCGTGTATGCATGTATTTTTTAAAATTACTCTTATAGGATGTTGAGTATATTTGATTTGCCATGTAAATGTAGATTATGATACAATACTTTCATTTTTGTACAAAAGCATAATCTTCAATGAACTAGAGGGCTGCAATATCTTCATTTTGTTACAAACCCTTTTTTTTGTGTGGGAGAGTGAATGAATGAACACAATACACAATAAGTTTTACATTTGTATATTGCATTTTTTTTTCCCTCTTTTTTTGTTTCTAAAAGATTAAAGATGACATGCAGGTGGAGTAGGTTCAACAAAGAAAAAGAAAAGGGGGGAAGGGGAAGGGGCAAATGGTGGGCAAGAAAAAACAAGATAAACGTAGGGTGTAGGAGAGAAAAGAAAGTTAGGTACATAGGATCGATATCTTATAATGTCCATTTCATGGTGGTCTTGTAAGTTCTCCTCATATTTTTTCTCTTTGTTTAGGTTTTGTTTAGGTTTTGATTAGGTTTTTTTTAAGTACAAATGGTGGTGTTTGTTGTTATCTTGTAAATTTTTGTGTTGTGACAAGTTTTAATATTGACTTTTTTGAGGTGATCTCTTTGTACTTCTTAATCTTTTTGTTATTTTGCCAAAAAAAAAATTGTATTGTCTTATAATTCTTTTCATTGTAGTTTTGCATAATAAGGTTGAAAGTGAGTTCCTCCACATTGTTCTTGTTCATATATGTAAGTGGCGGTGTCATTGTCATCTTGCAACTCATAACATTGATGCAAGTTTTATATATTAGCAACTTATTTAAAATGAACTCCACCCCTTGTTATATTGCACATACGTTTGTCATGGTCTTGCTTTTATTGTTTAGAAAATCGTAATCTTCAATGGTGGTGTAATACTCCCATTTTGTTATAACATTTAATTATTTGTGGGAGAATGACCATAAAGAACAATCACAATATCATTTTCATATTCATATTTCATTTATTCTTCATGTGTTCTCTTTACATAGAATGCACAAGTATTTTATTGTAGTTATAAGTTATTTTATTTCATAAAAAAATTCATGAAGTTCATGTTTTGGTTTGATGTGTAGGGCTATGGCAAGTGGGCAAGGGTATTTTAATTTGGAGGATTCATGTCTATTCACCAAATGAAGAAAACTTGGCTACTCAATTTCTCAAATGAAACTTATTTCATGTTTTCTTATCTCCAAATGATTTTACATTTAAGGGCATCCAAGTGTTTTCATCTATAGGTGTTAGTATGAACATCAAGACCTTTTCCACTCAAGAATCCCTTTTGGTAGAAGCTATGAATTTTTGTGTCTTATATTTACATTTAACTTGTTTTACATGAAATGAAATGGCCTTACACAAATTTACACGCACATACATAGACGCAAATGAAAATTATACACTTGCACATGAAATGCATATATATTTGTAATATGAATAAACTTACCCAACTAATAGATCAAAAAACATATACATGCACGACTTGTAACTATGTACAAAATGCAATGTTGTAAGAAAAAAGGCCAAGAAAGAAACATGATTAGTTTTGATTGACAAATCACAATGATTGGCCCATGTGGTGGCATTTAATTGACCCTCGTTCTACATGTGTAATATGTCATGATTAGGGGTGGGGTTAGGGAACTAACTTGCACACTATTTTGGATGTGATAGATATTGGTACATGGTCACATCTAAGGTGTGGGTGGATTTCCTTTTAGATGTTATGCAAATTCAAATGTAAATTTTTTTTGATTCCTTTCTTTTGGTTGTGTGCTAGGTGTGTAGAACAATGCTTATGAGAAGAATGATCATGGCAAGTTTTTAAAAAAAAATTGATCTCTCCAAATTTGTTTCGTTGTGCATGGAGATTAGGGTAGAGTGTGAGAATATATTTAGATGTTTCAGTGTAGAGGCATGGTTGGAAGTGATGATAATCTCTAGGGTGTTGTGAGCTTGTCCAGTGGATTTTTTAAATACCAAGTTTGGTCTACTTGAAAGGTTGATGTGTGGTGTTTTCTAGGGTTGACTTATTGAGTGATTGGAAGTGAGATTTGTGATTACGGGAATTCTAGAGGAAGTTTGGATCCAGAATGTTGACAATGTAGTATTGTCAAGAGAAATTATTTCAGTCTTTGTAGTTGCAATGAAGTTCTTTCTGTCAAGGCTTCCAAGGTTATGGTATCGGAGTTATTGGGATGATATCCACATGTTTGTTGGGTGTTATATTGTTAGCCGGGTAGTTATGTGTGTCAATACAAGTTTGATGTTGAAGAAGGATAAGAGGCATTTACCCAAATGTGATTGAACTACATATGGCAAAACCCTCTGATTGTATCCTAGTGTAATGCAAGGTGGAGTTGATGTGCAAGGAAATCATAGTGAAGACCATGATAGTGCAAGAGAGGGAAGTTGGAGTGATCTGATCTGACATGTGCTTGTAAATTTGGCTAGATTGTTAGCGTAGTTGTTTACTGGATTGTCTACAATGTTTCTGGCACATTGATGCCACATAATAAACATTAGTGTTGAGGTTTGTTACTTAGGAATGCACTATTGAAAAATTTCTGATTTTACACCCTTTCTTTTTGTTGACACCTCCAATTGCTGTTCTCAATCTCTCAAACAAATTTGTGTCAAATCAAGTAAGTTTCAATGATGATCATGCTTCTAAGTTCTTTACCTGATGAGGAGCTGCAGTAGGCATATCAATTGATATCTCCAAATTAAATCTGAAATTTAGGCAATGTTGCAAACAAAAACTTAAATTTATTCACAAAGAAATTCTTGAAATTCAAGTACACTGAGACTCATGCAATCTGATTGCCTCAACATGAGAATGCTGCTTTCATTTTCAGAGGTTGATGTTGTCAGTGTGCCCTCACATATCAAAGCATGCTTGATGGCAGCTCTTCAGTCTGTAAGCTCACATCTCCAAGCATGCCATGCTCCATGCTCTTGCAGTAGTTACTGTTGAACATAGTTAAGGCAAGGTGTAAAAGTGGCACAAGCCAGGAAATGGTATGGCATGTGTAGCTCAGTGACTACTCAAGTGGCATCTTGTCCAATTTTCCTGTAGAAAATGGTAGGGCATGAAGGACACAGTACACAAACCCTACAATCCACTGCCCACAGAAAAACTCAGACCATCTGCTACCTGAGGTTTCCACCTTGTTCTACATGACAAATGGTACTGTGCTGCAAAATGGTAGTCCAAGGTAGAAGATTAGTTACTTACTTGAGTCTTTGGCTATCCTACTCTTTGTAAGCTACTATTGTACTCAGGAAAATGAGTAATACTTTCTCACTGCTCTGCCTTGATGAAAGTGTCATTTCTCATACAGCTCGCCACCAACTGAGCTTGGAGTGGTCATAAATCCGCTCATTTTTTGAGTTGATGAGCACCATGTCCTCAAATTCAGCATCCCAGATGACATCGGCATCATTAACACAGTAGTGTTGCAAATGAAAGACACATTGCATTGATGCCCTTTCCAAACCAATCTGCAACAAACTCCCATTCTTTGAGACACAGAAGCACAAAATACCAACACCTTTTTTTTTAACAGAAAATGTTGGATGCAATTACTAAGTAGAGATGGTGGTAAGCCTAGATCAGGTATTTACAGGTAGGCTTGTTTGCAACTAGCTTAACACCCAACCCCCTTGGCCTTATCCTCTAAAATATAGAGTTTTCTAAACAATTCCAATACACAACTGTTGAGGCTATCTTTGCACATACCAGGGAACAAATTTGCTTACCACACTTAGTGTGAAAACAGCATCCTCTCGATGCAGCATCTCAAGGGTTCGATTGTACAGAGGACTGGTCTCATCAATAATATGCCGCACCAGCATCCCATAGGTCAAATGGGCAATCTCTGAACGAACCTACATTGAGCCACAAGAATTCTAGATAAGTTGGAAGGTCACAAAAACTCCACTACAACAATAAGAGATGGGTTTGTTACAAATTCTTTCAACATCATGCATGCTAGAGCCTACCACCCTTCTGTTTCTGATCCTTCTAACATGATGGGAGAACCTTTTGCTCCTGGTGTACAAGTACCAAATGTGTTCTATGCAATCTCAAATGTCAAATAAATCTTCATAAGTACTGAGGAAGTCTCAATACTTATGATTGAAGTCAACCTGAAAAGAATTGAGACATGACCAGATTATAAGGTTATGGATATTTCAGATCTGACAACATAACAGCAACCAGTCAGTGAGCACGAATAAGAGGAAACACTGCCCTAAAGGAAAGAGAAACCACAAGACAGATTGAGGACCACCAACAATCATATGCATGTTCAGGGACCTTCACCATGGTATTTGACTGCCTATCATAACATCCCCACTGACTTCATCAGTTCCCAGCAATGGTTGGAATGTCAGATGCACAATGGAATCACAGATGTCAAATGTATGAGTTGATGTAAGAACACACCAGCTTTAGAGAACGTCTGGCACGAAAGAAGGACCCTGTTCTGGTCACAGTGTTGTACTTGTATGTCAGATCCACTTTCACATCCACAAGCTCACAGGGTTGGGGTCCAACCAAAACAAATCTTGCCATCAAAACACTGCACATTCCAGGAGAACTGATTAAAAATTCTGAGGTGAAGAAACTCCAACTTGAGGAGGGACCACAACCATTTAAAACATTTCAGTTTAAATCAATTTTCTATTGTGGTCCAATGAGGTACCCCCATGTCCTATCTCTGAGATCTGCATGGCCCAAGTCATGCAATTCTCAAAGCATCTCCACAACTTCTTAGCTCTAAATGGTCCAATTGTTTCTTGTCGAGATAGCATCAATTTCTTGTTTCAGGTGTGCCATGGCATTTTGCTCACTCAAAGCAGAATCCAAGCATAGCATTCCCAAACTGGACTTTGACAACAACTTTAAAGAAAACAAGCAACTTCTGTAGTTTGACCACAAGTATCATGTCACTTACATTTTGGCAGAGGCATCTCCACTCTCTTTAGGTTGAGTAAAAGCAGGACACATGAGAGCCACCTTAGAGGATCGCACAGGATGTGATGGTTGTGACAATCTTGCAAACACTGCCAAAGACAATATGAGCAACATAGTCATGGCTTCTACTCAAAGAATAAGCGAAGCCAGTGCCACAAGAAAATCTTCAAATCACCAAATCTAGGACTAAAAGATGACTCATTATACACACTTCAAGATTTGCACAGCTCAGGCCATGAGGTCCATCCACCCACAGCATAGCAATGCTACTCATACACCACAGAGATTAGAGACTGGACACAATGATTAGATCAATGGCATTATGATGGTCATTGTCAAGAGAGCACATACAGGATATAGCTTCATACCTGCACCACTAAGGAAGACAAATAGAAGCTGAGCAAAAAGTGCATTGATGTTGGCCACAACCAGTGTGTATGGAGATACAGGTACCAGCTCCGGCTGCAGGCCAGTGGAGAGAGAGAGACTGAACATAAACACTCGGAAGAGAGTCCAAGGCATTGTGAGAACTCCAGATGTATCATCTCCTGCTCGGACAAAAAGTCAATAAGGGAATTACTATTAGCCATGAGTCTTTGCATGAGGAGCTCATCAGGAGCATTCTGGTTTCAAGTTTGTGAGTCTTCTACTGCCCCTACATACATTCTGGTTCTAATTGTGTGCAATGGTTGTAATTGACTTTTCCAATCATTGACATGTAACAACCACAAGACTTTCCTCAGGGAAGAATTGCAGCAACCATGCATCCACTATTGTCTTCAAAGACCAACCCCTGACAGAAGTCAGTCGCTCATGCTTGTTCACTGATCTGTGGTAACTCTTCCCTAGAGTACCATTGGCAGATTTTTCAACACAAAGCAGCACAAAACATTCAATGTCAACTTCTTGAAATGCATACCAGGTGCTGACTCAAAGACACCACGTGCTGTCTCATCCAAAGAAAGCCCTTGAAAGTCCAGCAGATAAAGTGCAGTGAAAAGCACACTTAACAAGATGGGTGCAGCAAACATCCCAAGTGCAAACTGCGGTAGAGGTCTCTTGAGCATAAATATGTAGAAGTCATATATGGTTGCCAGAAGTCCTAGGTCCTCTTGCAGAGTATGAACATTCTGGATTCCTTGCAAGCCTCGAAACTCTGGAGCATCTGAAGTCAGGAATGATGGGAGATTTCCAGCACTATTAGTGAAGCCATTATCTGTTTGCCAAGATGCTGTGCTTGAAACCTGGTCAGCAGCTGGTGAAACTGATTCCAGTACTTGCACTGTTGCTGATGTCTCAGACTCTGCAAATTCAGCAGCTGTTGATGTCACAGAATCTGTCGCATCTGCAACTGTTGATTTCACTGTATCCTGCACATTTGAGACTGTTGATGTAACAGAATCTGTGACTTCTGCTACTGGTAATATCACAGATTCTGGGACTTGGGACACATTCAGGGTTTCCGGCTCTGAGGCCAGGGTACCGGTAGCACCAACCTGTGTTCACCCAGTACAGACTTTACAATCAGAGTAAGGTCATGTGCCCAAGAGATTCTGTACTTTGAAGTCCACATGCTAACACCCAGCGGTGGTTGATAGGTGCAAGAGAGCCAGCCACTGTCCAGCAGGAAGTGGGGCATCCATGTAGTTTGGCAGCGTGTTACCTGTTCAACTAGTTGTCCAACTTGCTCAACCACAATATCAGGCAGAGTCTCCACAACTGGCTCAATCACTTCAACCTGAGATGAGTCTTCAACCACTGCTGGGGGGAGATCCTTAACAATGACTGGGAGTTCAGCAATTTTGGCAGGAAGTTCCTTGATCAACCTCAATTGAAGTTCTGCCACTTTTGCAGGAAATTCCTTCATCAACTTCACTGGAAGTTCAGTTAGTTTAGATGGAAGTTCCTCGAGCACTTGCTTTGGTAAAACTGTAGCCACCTTCAAAAAGAGAGACGTAGATAGTGAACTGTTGGCCGACAAGTCATCTGACATAGTGCAAGAAACTTTGGCATCTTCAGCAAGCACTCCAACATCTGTTGTATCCACACCCCTCATATTACCCTGCACTGTTTGCAAAACTGAAGGTTGCAAACTTGTGCATTCATTTGTTTGCTTTGGTCTTGCATGTTCAAGTAACCCACTATTCCTTGCAAGACCACTTTTATCCACCTTCCCCAAGCTTGAATTTGGCTTGATGTGTCCATTGCTGTGATTGACACCAGCTTTTGATGCTTGCATGCAATGCCCACCATTCTCAAACACTTCTGGCTCTGGAGCCTTTGCATCTACAACCGATATGTCCAATAATACTTCCACATCTGCCGGCTGCTCAGCTTCACCACTAGTTTTCCTCACCATCAATTGATCCATTTTGGCATCATCACCTGAAATGAGATCATCAAGAAAAAACCACAATTTATTCCATGCATGATCCTTTGCCTAAAATAGCAAAATCTTTGAGATAGCTACCAGTATTTTACCCAAATTCCGTAACTTGTTCTGTTTGGCTCTTGCCTTTGGTCTTTCTCATTGGCACTTTTTCGCTGCTTGCTGCACCAAGTGTTACTTGATCACCCACTTCCTCACTGTCTGACTTGTAGCCTGTGCTTCCATTTGAGCTTGGAGATTGATTAGCCAGCAATTGGCCCGTCACAGTCTGTGGATGGTTTTCCACTTGTTGTATCGATGAGTACCAAGATGCAGCATTCACAGAATGGATAAAGACATGAGGATCAAGTATCTCAGATGTTTCAGCAAGTATTAAACCACTAGATTGTTCTTGTACCATCCCACTGCTCATGGTTGTCTGTTGCAACTGTGATAAATTTGTGGTGCCAAGGAATTGTTGCATCGTGGCAGAGACAGTCAAGTTCTCAACAAACTGACTATGACTCTCCCTCTGAATTGCATCAAGGCGAATACTATTCAGATTGCTGCCTGCACTTTGTTGTCCAGGGATCACCTTTTCTTCAAGCTCCTGAAGAATACTGCCTTCACTCTCCTTTCCCTGGTTATGCTGAGAGAGCTCCGTTCCATCAGAGTGAATGTGATCCAAACGAGACTCTTCAGTTTCATTATCAGAATTGTAAATATGTTCGGCATCGTCATCATGTGCGTCTCGCAAAGATGTCCCGTTGTTGTTGTCTGGCAACTTCCCCTGCATCCTCCAGATCACTTAAATCATGAGAGTTGCAATTGCAGTGAAGTCTATGAAGCCTTACCCTTGAACACCTAAACCCCAATTGTCTCTAGAAAGGAGGTTGATTGAATTGCCGAAGTGAAGATATATACCAGGCCGTCTTCGTTGCTAATGGAGTGTGGATCCACATCCTGTGTTTGCGAACCCTGGCGTTTCTTTCTTCTTCTTCCTCCTTTCCTTGACCTTCTTCTTTGCACCGCACTTGAAAACGCGCCAAGTCCCGCCCTGACCACAACTCCCTCCCGTCTTCCTCCTCTACCCGCCGGCATTGGCAACAACCTCCACTCCTCAACGGGATTAGAAGAACGAATTTCTGTGACGAAACTCCTCCTCTCTCGACCAGCTTGTACCACGAAATTGGATTTCGCAAGCATCAAGCTCATCGAAGCCATTGTTTGTCTACAACAATCAAAACGGGGGAGGGGCGGGGAAAAAAACCACTTCTCAGCTTTCTTCCGAAACTTTTGAAATCTAAACAGCTCTAAGAAATTAGTACTTTCTCGTTATGGCAACCAAATTCTTCACACCAACAGCTTGCACGACAACTTTTTCGCTTTCCAGATGAGCTTGGGTGACAAAATTTCTGCTTTCCCCGATGAGCTTCGGGGACAAAATCTGTGACCCCAGGAGAAGTGTGCGCATTTGGCTGGTCTCTCAATGTGTGGAGTAGCGCACGTTGAGATTGCTTTATGTCATCGTACCCTTTTAGATTCATCGTCGTAACATTACTGTACCTTAATTCCATTTAGAATCGTCCTGTTCACCTTCCGATTATGGATCGACGCAAGTTCGGAATCTTCGTCTTCAGCAATAATACACCTCAAACTACCAATTTCGAATCTTTTTTCTCTCAAATATTAGAGTTTTCCTTAAAGTCACCCTGTCTTCACCCTATCTTTGGGCCTCTTTTCACCCCCTATCCCCTCTTGAAGGGAGGTCCGCAAGGTAAGGAAGTTTTATTAAATCTGGGTATGAAATGCTGAAACTCAGCATTTCATACACAAGATTCGAGGTAATTATAGTAGTTGTACAAGTAGGAGCAGTGAAAATATATGCTGTAGTAGAGGCGCTCAGGGAAGAGGAAATAGGCGGTGAAAACAGGATGAAACTCAGTTTACCACAAAAAAATGGTGCATTTCTGAGTTTCACACCACCCCCTCCCCCCCCCTTTGAAGGCTAATGTACTTTTTTGCAGGCTTTTATTTTAATCTCACCCGGTTTTGGGCCAAACTCAGGGTTCTGATGCTGTGTTTTCCTGACTTTACGGAAAACTCTAATGACCCTGTTTTTCTGGCCAATGTGAACTTATTACAGTGGTACCTTCAACTTCTTGAGCAAGGCCCCTTGAGAGGCTCTATTTAACTCAGTAAATATTAAATTTGGACCTCGAGAGCCTAAATTAGTGTAAAGCTGGATTTTGGCCAAGGGATGCTACCAAGGGTTCCTAGGGATATTTTTATTCCGTTACCCTCTCTTGATTTGAGGGTTAAAACTAACCCATGTGCTGTTGACACAAAAGGGGATAGATAAAATAGTATGATGGGGTTAATTTAAAACTATGTTGAATCATTCACATTGAAAGGATTTCCAAACCACAAAAAGTTTTGAGCAGTGCAGGGAAACTTATCAAAAACAATTGCCATTCTGCCCGATTTTGTTTTGGGGTTACTTTGGAGAAATTCCTGATGAAAATTTTCCCAAGATGTTTGAAAAGTTTTGGGCAGTTTGGGGATTTCTATGCTGCCTGATAATTTCAGGCAAACTTTTAAAGGTTGAAAGAAATTTCACTTCTGCTCAAAAATTATGGTCTGGAACCAATCATGATGCTCAAAAGATTCTTGAGAACTTTTTTTGAGGATGCTTGAAAAAAATCGGGCAGTAATTTTTGCCCAATTTTTTGGGCACTCTGGAAAACTCCTGATGATGGAAATTTTTTTGGACAGGTTGGGAATTTGAATGCTGACTGATAATTTCGGGCCGATTATAGAGGTTGAAAAAAGAATTATTTTCTGCCCAAAATCTCAGGCAACATGGAAAGATTTTCAGAAGTCCTCTAGGCTAGCAAAAAGTTTAAGGCAATTTGCAAAAGACCTGAGAAATTGTTTCCAAGGTGCCAGAAATTTTTTGGCAGATTGGGAAAGTTCAGTCAAGTTGCCCAACAGGTTCGCTGACATTTCCCACCATTCCCGGTGGTCTCCTTCAAGATGGAGAGCATGTTGCCAAGATCAACACTAGAAGCTCTTGGGAACTGGAGGAGTATTAAATATTTTAAACTTTTGAAAATCAAGCGGTTAAACTAACCTCCTCATTCCATCCTAACTTACCTGAAATCTTTAAAAATTGAAGATATTGATTTTCTGAGTTAAGATATACCAACACATTTATCCCCCTCTTAACCCCAATATCATCCTGTCATTTGCCAAGTCAGTTTTTACTCATTTTGTTTGAATGGGATAGCATTAAGGTTAGTTTATTCTTTTAGTTTATGGCCTTTATCACCTTGTTGTGAATCCCAGCCTACAGATGTTAAATTTAAAATGTTTAGCAAAAAAAAAAAATCCAGTTTCTAAGTTTCACCATGGTACCAACCAGTGTAGGTGCTGGTTCGCCCACAGCTTTATTTTGCTCAACAGGGGATTGGGTTCTTTTTGGCATGGATTAAAGTGTCAAGATACCTAGAAAGCAGCATTTTGGAAACCTATGCTCTTTTTTAGGTATCTTGATAATTCTAGGTATACAAAAGAACCATTGGCAATTCTTGTGGGTCAAGAAGGGTTTGAATAAGTATTTGGGTGGTGCTTTCCAATGTTTATTTGGTGTAGTTTTTGTCCCAAATTCTAATTACCTTACCCTATGGTCAGTTTCATCATTAAATAATCCTCAAAATGGCAGCATGAATTTTTGTTAAAAATATGAAGGTGACATGTTGAAAATCATCATAAATATCATAGACTACATTCTGAATAATTTTACTACTCATGTGACAATATCATATTAGATCATGGAAAATTCAACAATTTCAAAAAAAAATTCTGAAAAAAAAGATTTGCCTTTGTCAATGTGTAAACTGACCCTAGGCTACCGTAATCTTTAATTTGATAGAACCTACAGTTCTGGTCCTGGCTAAGTTTTTTTACTCGATTTTGTGATGTAGGCACACCAATCATCCAAAAGAGGAATTAGCCAAATTTGAGAGGAAAGTAAAAACTTTTAAGAATGTTGATATATTTTTGGTAACCTGTTACAATCTATCGTCTACATAGGGTGAATTTTCAGAAAGTTTTTCCTCAAAATCTGATGACTTTAGTATCGCTTTTTTTTGGGACATGAATCCTTGGTGTGCTAGGTTTTTTTGCACCAAGTGGCAAAATTTCAGGAAAAGAAACCTCATGCTTAACACATGGTCTGGTTTGAAAACCGAGTTCTTCACATTAGTAAACTTTTGATTTTCAGTTCTTAAAATATTAGTCCAAAGCGAGACCAGGTTGGAAACTGGGTGTCGTTCCACCTAATTACACACAACCCAAGTTTGACAGTTGAGAATATATAGACTACCTAAGGGGCTCAAGGAGCCCGATTATTGGAAAAAAAACTCATCACGGGAGTGGTGAGTTTTTTTTGGGTAACCAGGCTGCTTGAGCTATGTTATGGGACATAACCGGTGATTCGACTGATGGAATTTCACTCACCTGTAACCAATGACTACTTGGATGTCTGGGTTAAATGCCATTGTCGCTATCCGCATACCCCCCTGCACCCATATGGCCGACCCAGCATGTAGCAGATACGGGTTGTAACCTGAGACGTCTCCACCAATGGGGTGATGCCATGCCGCTGATTTCTAGGGAGGAACAGGTTATGTATCAATATTGTACAACCTGTAAAAATCTTGCCACCTGAATAAGAAGTAACCGACCTATAGTCTTTTCAAAAAAGTAAATCTTTTCAGGTGCCAAAAATCAGTACTTGACTGAATAAAAATCCCCCAAATTGTTTTTACTTATTTATTGCTCACAAAACTTGAACCTTATTTTTTTAAGTTCAAGCAGCTTCCTGTTCTGGTTCTAGGTCTGATTCCAGTTCCAATTCCAAATTTTCCAAGTCTAGAACTTGCAGATTTGGGTCCAACCAAGGGACTAGAAACCTGCCTTTCTATTACTGGCAAAATTTCCCCAAAATGAAAAATAACAAATAAAGATTCAAAAATGAATCGAATTTAATGGCGCTCAATCATCACAAGTGAGAGAAAAACACAACTAAAATTTTCCAAATTTCTATATTTGGTTTTCAGTCAATAGCCATGAATATAAAAGTTTGATGATTCTTTTTTACTTCATATTTGGTTTATAGCCAAATTTGGCTACATCTTCTTAAGGGTGATCACCAGTATTTCTACATCTTCCTGTGGATGATTGCCACTTAATCGACATAAACTAATTCCTAAATAGAACACTGCTAGGAACTGGGCAACACTGACTATTTCATTTGAGGAGAAGTGAAGTTCCACAAAATAGGCTAAATTGGAACGAACCAATAATAGCCCTCGCCCCCATCCTTGGTGGAAGGAGCCCGCTTCGGACAGTATTGAATAGGGAAGATGAAGTGTCTGACAGTCGGCAGTACTTGGGCAGTCCTGTCTTGAGTGACCGTCGTGTGGCCTTCAACCCAAACAAGGGATCCACTTAATTCCAACATATTAGAGTTTTCCTTAAAGTCATCTTGTCTTTTCACCCTGTCTTTGGGCCTCCTTTCACCCCCTATCCTCTCTTTGAGTGAGATCCACAAACTAAGGAAGTTTTACTAAATCTGGGTATGAAATGCTGAAACTCAGCATTTAATGCACAAGGTTCGAAGTAATTGTAATAGTTGTACATGTAGGAGCAGTGAAAATATATGTAACAGCAGTGGAGGCACTTAGGAAAAAGGAAAGCGGGGTCGAAACAGCATGAAACCCAGTTCGGCACAAAAAGTGGTGCATTTCTCAGTTTGATCCCCCCTTCAAGGCTAATGTACTTTTTTGCAGGTTTTTTTTAATCTCACCCGGTTTTGGACCAAACTCAGGGTTCTGGTGCCGTGTTTTCCTGACTTTACGGAAAACTCTGTTTATTCAGAAGGAAACTGAAACTTCTTATGATTTCCCATACTTGCCACATGGCCTTTGCAGCAGGAATTGTTTTTTAGAAAAAAAGCCACAATATGAAAAATGCAAGGTTTACTAACTCTATCTCCACAGCATTTGGGTTCAAGATCTACATGCAAAAGCGCTTGTGCAGAGGAATGGCAGAAGCTTCTAGCAATTGTTCAGCATATTGACGTGTCAAAGTACAAGATGTGCATCATCCATGTGTGTTGCAATTTTGTGCATTTGGAAATTCCATTAAGTTATACAACCTTCTTGTCCTTGTTATTCGTGTCTTTATTGTCCTTGTTAGACTTATGGTCCGTTCACACATGGAGATAGTGTAGAAGTTAAAACAAAATATAACAATCACTATTCAAACCTGTCACATGTTGTTTGTAAATAGATGACATGTCAGATGACGTGGTAGTGTTTTTTTTGCCCTAACTTTTTGTGTTAGCAAAGGTGTTAGTTTATTGGACATTATGGTATAAATGTTTGGAAAAAAAAATGTGTGGCACTTAACGTCATTGATAGCTTACTACACAAGAATTCGAACTATTAATTTATTAGCAATCCTTCTGTGTTCTCGCTTTTTATCTTCGCCATAAACAATTTTCCATTGCCAAAATTTTAAAGCGTCTTTGTAGAAGGGTCTTTACAACACAAACCTATGGCAGCATGTGTCTGTACAACAATGACAATAAGTGTCTTTGGTGGCAATTGCATTTATCAACAATGTTTTTAGATAATTACAAATTGCAACAATTTTCTATGGCACCAAGCATTTTTGGCAGTAGTATATTTTTTGATAGCAAGCACCTCTAGGAAAGTCTATAGAAATCATTACTTTGCAACAATTTGCTATGCTAGCAGGCATCTATGACAAAATTGTGTCTGGTATAAATAATCTTGAGCAAGAACATTTCCAAAATAGCATCTCAAGAACATATATAGAGTAGCATCTTTGGTAGCAAAATCTTTAGCATCAACGTCCTTTGGCAACAACCACCTTGGTAGTAACATCTTGTCAACAAGCACCATCTCTATAACCTCTATTGTTTTTGGCAACAAAATCCTCTGCAACAAACATCAGATCTACAATCAATATTGTCTTTGTAGTAAGCATTAGATCTATACATATCATATACGTTGTCTTTACAACAAACATCATTTTTGCAACCTCTATTGTTTATGCAATATACATCATATTTACAATTACCAACATATCATCTCTAGTGATTCTGCAATAAACATCATTTTTACAATTACCAACATATCATCTATGTTGTATTTACAGCAAGCATTAATTCCATATCAAGCATTTCATCTCATCATTACAGTAGTTTAGTTGGAAATGGAGGCTTGGGATGCAATGAATAATTTAAGCAATAATATAGCACAAAATGCAAAAGGAAAAGCCAAAGGCACCAAATCAAGTGGAGTAGGTCCCTCACAACAATACAACACCAACTATAATCAAAAGGAGGTGCTTGCATTAGTCTGAAATAAAGACAAAGAACACATCTACTTGAAGCATCTTGTCGATCCAAGATCCAACATGATTCTTGCAACCGAAAGGTGGAACAAATTGTTAGAAGACCTATAATCAAAAACAAATTCAAAGACACCAAGAAACGAGAAGATGTGCAAGGACAAGTGGAATTGTATCAACAGTGACTACATGAGGATTTTTATTACCACAAAGGGACTGGTCATAATACATCTTGTTGGGACTTGTCCATGGAAGAGCTTAACAAATCATTTCCTAAAGCAATTCAATGAAGAGTGCTACAATGTTATTCAAGCATTTCAAAAGGAAAGAAACATCAATGTTGCAATACATGTGAGATACCTCAATGCACAAGGAGATGGAATTTATGTACATCAAAACAAAGAACAAGAGGAACACTTTCCTATGTAATCATCTTGCTCCTTCATGCAAGAGTTGTTGGGAAAAGATAATGTTCTTAAGGATAGTCAAAATGTTTAGTAAATGAACACCAACATCAATCATGAAGCTAATCTGGAAGATACAATCAATCTAGATGATATCTCATAATCTTTTGTACCAAATAATCTTCAACATCCTAGAATCATCAACTTTGGTGATTTTTCAAATTTCATTACACCTATGAGAAGCAACACCTAGCCAATGCCTACCACAAGGACAACTTCAGGGAGTACAAAAGTAGAAAGGAAATGGACATCAGTCTTCATGTTGGTCATTGAAACCACATATAAGCATAGCAAAAACATTATGGATGCCATGGACCGATACAACATTATTCAACTAGATATTGATAAGAATCGCACCAAATTTTAAGAAAAGACTTTCAATGTGCACATCTAAAATATCTGAAAGAGAAGGACAACAAAACATACAAGATGAACAAAAACATGGTGAACGTTTTGTCCATTATGAGTTCTACATTATGCCATGATTTCATCCAAGATAAAAACACAAATGTTACTGCCAATTCACATGTTTAAATTCTCATTTGATGAGGAACCAATTGTCAAGGACACGAAGATGCACAAGAACAAAGGTTAAAGGAAAGGTTTAAGTCTAACTTTCAAATAAAGAACAAGACAAGATTATGCGATTCAAAAACAAAAACACAAAAATTAAGAACAAGAACATGAGATGTGTAAAAAAAATGTGAAAATGCATCCACGAGAAGGAATTTTGTCCTTTACAACCAAGAAATCAATAACTAGATGTTCTAAATGACTACATAATTGATTGTAGTCATAGGATATTACTTCAAATCCTATGTGGAAAAAGTTATAGTCATATATTAATGGTGCATTTGATTAATAGATGATGACGTGATAATAGGAAAATGACATCAATTTTTCATTACAAATTTTCATTCATATAACATCCATGATTGATGACAAAATGACATGGATGTCTAAGATATCATTTGAAAATGTGACTAGGATAAAATCATTTCAAATCACTATACCAAATCATGCCTTTTCCAACTACATAAAGGACTACATTTGTAGTTGCTTATAACACATGTGACTACATGACTCTATAGTCATGTTAGATAAGTTACTTTTACCATTAATCCTTTACATGTCCAGAATCGCAAATAACATTTAGCACTATGTCCTAAGTGACTATAGTCCCTTTAAACATTATCAATAATGACTTATCAATGGTCTATATTGATCACCACAAGTTGTTGGATTGACATATTCAATGAAAATTAAATTAATAATCCCTAATCCCCCCTATCATTGTGCTAAAATATTTGGTGAATGATGGGTTGATACATGTATTAATCTAATTCAACCACGTGGCAAGACTGTGTTAACCATTGGTAGAAAGAAGCCTTTCACAATATGAAGTTACATGTGGTGAGTTCATGTCTAGACACATGGATACATCTTGCAAGGAACTACAAGGCCAACTAGCGATTGATCATTATTTTATACATGTGGGCACAAATCTAGCAATTTTTTGTTTTCAATATGATATGGATTCTTTTTTAAAACCATTTTTTAAAAATTAAAAAACAAAAGGATTTTGCAAAAAACAACACCCATTTGATAATATTGACTTTTGACAATTTCACTCTTGAAAAAAATCACTATAAATTAAAGTTCTAAAATTAGGTGAGGGGAGGAAAATGACTTGATATTCCATTCATTTATTTCAAATATTGATTTCATTGTTATATATTTCAAAAAGCTTCCAACTTCGCAATTTTTCTTTAGTTACATTTTCAATTTTATGTTGAAAGTATAAATTGTTATGCATAAAGTAAATGAGTAATTTGAAGTGCAACTATGTTTGATGTTAAAGGTAAAGTCAATGCAAATATCATGGTGTGCACCTTTTGTAGTTTACAACTATATTCATTGACATATGTTTTTTTGGTTAAGGGTGAATATATAGTAAGAAGTATACTGTAATTATTGTAGTAGTAGGCAATTAAGGAATAACCTAAACTAAGTTGACTTTGCTTGCTTGCCATTCATGGTTTGAAATTTGGTATGCATGGTTTTTGAACATTACAACTTTCAAAGTGTTTTTGAACCTTTTGTATTCATTAGATACAGGTTGGAATTTATGGTTTTTTTGATTTAGGGGTAATTTTGGTTCCAATTCTTTTATTTTCAAATTAGTTTGATTCCAATTCTCGATTCCACAACCTCAAATTCCAATTGTTAGGTTTTAGATGGAACTTTTGGTTTCAATTCCAAAAATTTCAAAGGACTAGTTTTGATTCGATTCTAATTTATTTTTTATTTAAAAATGGGATCAAATTATGATTTGGTAATCTAGTTAAAAGGGCGATTTTGATTTTGGTTTATCAAAAAAAAAATTAAACTTAGGTTGGTTCCATTCTTGGTTTTTAATCTCCACTTCCAAGTAACCTCCACCCCAAGATGCAAAACCTTCAAATTGACAATGCAAAATCCTTGATTTTTAGTCCAAGAATTATTTTTCTTACAAAGGTTTGAAAATGTCAAACTAATACAAAATAACCTATTTTAAAACTCTAAACTACATTGGATGTTCCAAGATCCAGAACATAAAAAAAAATCATGTGAATTTAACCTAAAATCTTATTTCAAAGGTTTTGAAATGTCAAACTAATACAAATTAGCATATTTCTACACTTTAAATTATACTAAAACTTGTTTTAAAAGGCTGATAACCATTTCTTTCATCACCATTTGGTTTCATATTTCGAATTTCATGTAATTGCATCTACCACCTTGAAATATGGCCTCTTGTCACCCTTGGATTCAACCTTAAAACATCCCCAAGTCTACTATAATTTTACCTCACCATAAAACCTAATTCCACCTTCAAATACTCATTTAAGCAACCCCCAAATTTGGCCCAAAACACATCCCTTAAAAAAGCCTTGAATTCAACCCTAAAACATCCCTCAATCTACCTTAATTTTACTTCACCTTAAACCCTAATTTCACCTTTGAATACCCACACAAACAATCTCCAAATCTACCCCTTCAAAGCCCCTCAAATTTACCCCCTACTTGCCCCAAAACACAACGACCAAGAAAACAATGAACAACATGAAGACCAAGAAGATCCATCAAAAGAAGATCCCTATGGGTGTCTCCACATTAACACAAACCAACCCTGCACCTTTGGGCGAGTGATTTTCCTAGAATATTCCCAAAATATTTCAAAAAATCCTCATTTGTGAGTTTAAGAAAATTTTCAAAAAAATCTTTTGACTATACAAGATGGTGCATTATACTATAATGTAAATATATGTTTGAAGAATCTCTTTCAAAATATGTCATGTTTTAAAAAATTCCCCAAAAATAGAAATCCTTATAATGTTTAATGAATGTTTAAAAATATTCTAACCTCATTAGATTCATGCCAAATCGTCTCACATGAACTATGATAATATATTAGAAACATTGTCACGAGTGGTTTTAAATGAATTATAACATTAGTACAAATTTTGACATTGACCATAAAAAAATCAAATGTTGGTTACAACTCTTTTGACTCATGTTATTGTGACTACACCCCCATTGTTGCCACCACCGTTACCCCCAATGCCATCACATCCCCACAAATCAAAACAAAAAGGTTAGTTAAGAAGATGATGAACAACATGAGGACTAGGAATATGATGAGAACTAATTACACAACTTACTTTCATTTGTTTGATGATTGAAGTTGATGCCATGAGCTTGAAAAAGATAATGAACAAGCCAAAAAAAAGCTTGAAGTTCAATGGTTTTTAGAATATGAAAGCCAAACATAACTATTTTTTTGAAAAAACTTAATAAAGCTTAAAAGATTTCAAATTCATAAAAAAAAATTGAAATTGAAAATTAAATTTAAAAATGATGAAGAAGTTTAAGCTTCCTCAAAAAAAAAATCCTTAAATCTTAGAATTGGAATCAAAACTAGATTTTTAAAAAAAATCTTGATTTGGTTTTGGTTTTTAAATAATTTTGGAACCAAGCCTTGGGTTTAATATGGTCAACTAAAATGACAAAACTAAGGGGTGGGGTGGTGGGGTGGGGTCCTAAATTGATTCCAAGAATTGGCCCCCTTAGATTTAGTTCCAAGTCCACTTTGTTTTGGTAGGTTGAGTCTTGAACCAAATTGAAATCAAGCTTGAATAATTAGGTCCACCCAAGTATTCAATGACATTGGTACATGTACTAGTGTTATGTGTGTATATGATTTTAAACATAGCTTTTATGTAAATGTAAACATAAATAACAAACTTATTCACATTTCATGTAAGTGTAAAAACTCTCATTCACATTTGTGTAAATGCAAATGCATAACTTTGGATGTGTAAATGTAAAATTGTGTAATTCCTTTTTAAAATATGTAAAGCCGTGAAAGTGTAAATGGCTTACACTTACCCACTATGTAAATTCATGCAAATCCATGTAAAGCTTTCGAAAAAGAAAATTTTGTGTGAAAAATGTCAACATGGGTGCCAATGAATAGAACATTCCCAAAGTTTCATTAGTTTTAAGTAATAGGCCAATCAAAGTGGCCCATTGCCAACATTTTGTTTTGTGGAGCTTTGAGATGCACCATGACTAATTAAATTATTTAATATGAATAAAAAATATGTACCCAAATATTGTACAAGCCTAATTCAAACGTAGTGATGAACTAGGTTAGGAACCTACGCAAACAATGACGTGGGGCAACATGCACTCAATATGCACTAAGAAGGTGCACCCAAGATATTCCCCAATACCACCACAAGTTGTCCTATATCCTTTGCCCAAAAGTGTGGGCTTGTATTGTATACGAGTAGCCTAAAGGTAACACCTCCACTCTACCTTATTGGTAGCAAAAGTTTTTATTTCAGAGAATTAAAAACATTTGAATTTTTTTTTGTGAAGAGGCAATCAAAGTGCTCCATTACAAGAAAAAAAAAAGTCTAACTAAGGGTATATAGTATATACCTTGTTAAAAACATTCACACAACTTGGTCATGTAAGTGTAATTGAAAATTTGTTACACTTCCTTTGAATAAATGTACTTTTTTTTCACACAACATGCAAGGTAAATGTAAGTCCAAAAAAATTCTTTACATGACAAGTAAGTTATTACACTTGCACAACATTGGTGTACATGTGCGTCATGGAATGGTGATTGATTTTTCATTTTTTTTATCAAAAGTGAAAATAGGTGTGTTTAGTGGAGATGAAAATTTAATCTAATGGATGAAAAGACAAATGAGAAGATGATAGGAGAAAAGCTACAAACCTTTCAACACTTGCAAGGACCAAAGAATGAATCAAGGGAGGTTAGGTGGAAAGCTCATCTTTTTCGAATTCTTTTTCAATTTGACATATGTGTGTTTTGTTTGTTTATAAATTAATGCAAGACAATGATGTGTTGATATTGGGTGAATTTAGTGTTTTGTTCTTTAATGTGTTACATGGGCATGGTGCTTTGATGAGGGTCAATTTAGTGGATTTTGTTATTGCATTTTTTATGCAATTTGGCAATGGTAAGGGATTTTATTTTTCAAAGGTGGTCATTTGTTGTTCATTGTTTGTGAATTATGAAGGGGGTGCTTTGTTTATCTTGATGGGGTTTTGATTTCAAAATAAAAAACGAGCAATGTAATGAAGATGATATATTGAATAATGAAAAGCTAAACCATTCTGGCTTCAGGTTTTTGGGGTGGTGGTGTGTATTGTTGTGATATTAATCTATTGTTGATGGAAAGAATGTTCATGGAAAATAATAGATGATTCTAAGCTGCAGTCTTTCAAACCTTCCACTACAATGGAATATTAAAGCTGAATTACAAAATCATATCATAAAATGTTTAGGTTAAAAGCATGTGTGGAAATGATGAAGTTTCCTAGGGAACTTTAAAGTTGATTTATGATGACAACATTCACTCATGTTTGATATACTTGAGTGGTGGCAAGGGATGTTGGGTTCTTTTGGGGAATCTAGATCTTGAGATTGGAAACTGAGTACCCATTATTATGCAAGCTTTGAGTGGGTTTATGTCCATACTATGGGAATTTTGTAATCACAGTTGGGCATTTTCTCTATGTTCTTGGGATTGTAACCAAAATGTGGGCGGGTAATATTTCACTTGTGAAAAATATCAATGTAAGGGTTTTGGGGAAGATGGTATTCATGAGAGGTTGGGGTTGGAGTCTATGATCTCAGCCCCATTTTTTATGCCGAAAAAACATGAGTTGAGTACTTGTTGATGGTGTGTTTGTGTAATGATGATGGTATGATAATGTTCTCCAATTGTTGAGAAATTGCATAAAATTAGTTTCTTCATGTGCGATTCAACAATGTGTATGTTGGATGTTTCATGTAAAGAAGCCATGAAGAAGACTTGATATCTGTAAACAAATTTTTTTTGGAGAGAAATAATCCAACACATGCTACGGGTCTTATACGATGATAATATTTATGATTAGATATTAGAGGAAGTTGTTCTAGATGGATGGTTAGGTTATTATTAATGTTTTCAATTTTTTGTTATCAACTAAAGGATAGCAAGTGTTGTTTTAAGTTTTCAAATGCTTCTTAAGAGTTTGTAGTGGTGGAAGAAATCAATCACTCTTTTCATTTCTTTATGGTGACACATGATCCCATGTTCAAAGGGTTATTTTAAAAATGATTGGAAAGTGACACGGGCCAAAACATTCCTGGGATGAGAGTGGGAGTGTGGTGGGCAATTCCAAATCCAAAGATTGAACTATTGGGTGATGTCTATTTCAGAGACCATGCATACCAAATTCAGACCTTGATTTCATTGATTGGCACAAGGAGGTCTCCCTCACATGACACTAAAAACTCACCATGGAAGTTGTGGGGTGTTAGTGCTGCATCTTGTATGGCACTCGCATGGTTCTGCTGCAAGGTTTGAACAATGTTGGTGCTTTGAAAAGGTTAAAACAAAGTAGAATGCCTTAATTGTTCAACGGATGGAACTAGGCTATTGGAAAGTAAGTACTCGGCCCGCCACTTGATGGCTGTGGGATCAAATTTGACCTGCAGTACAATTTTTTTTGCAGTCCATGCAGGACAACAATTGTGAACACCTCCCCTATGGGTACTCACTGCGATAGAGGCGATGAAAGGTGCAGCACTAACACCCACAAAGTTTGTAAGGGATGTTTAACACCTTCTCCCTGTCTTCCCCATTCAGTCCATCCTTCATGTAATTCTCACACTTGGTTCCTTTTTGGTCTGAGTTACACAGGACTCCCAACAGAGTCTGGAATAACTTACTTTGAGGGAAATGCATGAAGGTCACAAAGTCACACAGTTCACACCCTGACATGCAGGAATGATTGAACACTTTTGGCTGGTGGATCACATGAGCTGTAGTCCCCACACCCAGGTGCAGGCCAGAGTGAAGAGTGTACAACCAACAGCCATCAGTGCCCACTATTAAGGCTGTATGGTGTGTAGACAAGAAACAGTTTTTCATTGGTTCCAGTTCCTAATGTGGTTAGCTTAGTTTGGTTTTTCGTTAGCTATCTAACAACAACCCACTGGCCCTTACCGACAAACTCACCATCTACATGCATCTGCTTAGTCAGTAGCCACCTATCGTCATACCTACCTACCTACAGGACCTAGTTTTGAAGGATAGGTTACCAGGTTGAAATCTGACATCGACTCAGTCTTGATGATCCTTTCATGGCCTGCATATCTAGGAAAAAGGGAAAGCCTGTTCGAGCATTGGGTTTTCTGAGGGTGCTAATAAGATGCTAAGAGCAACTACAATACAAGGCAGGTAAGATACTACAAAGGACATACCAGTGTTGGACTGGTATATATGTATAGGCTACAACCTGAGTATACAATACTGATATGAGTATATTAGTATGAGTATTGAAGAACTTAGATACCAGCCGGGTATGACTTGAGCCAATACCAGACTTATGCTAGTACTAGCCTGGTATGGGATGAAGCTTGGGGCTCCTAGAATGGCTTGCAGCAAATACCAGGTGATATGGGGAGCAGATACCCCATAAACCAGGGCAAAATCAGCCTTGGATGCAATACTGATACCAGATTGGTATGAAAGTTTGAGAAAAGCACCCAATACCTTCTACCATTCAGGTGAATTTTGGCAGTTGGCAATTCAAAAATAGAAAATGAAAAAAGAAAGGTGGTTGTTTTTGGGGTTTTTGATCATCAAATTTTCAGAAAAAGAGAAAAGAAATTGCCAGATTTATATATTAGGTTTCATTTAGTAGCCAGCAATATAGAAGCATGCTCAAGAATTTGATTTTCATATCTCATTTATAGCCAATTTTGGTTGAATCTTCTTGTGGATGACCAATACTCGCCACTTCTTTAAATACATCACAAAATTGGAAAACAAAAAAAAATATGGGCCCCAGAGTTCTAGATATGTCAGAATTAAATTCTCAGCTTTGTTTTTGCTTTGCTCAAGTTTGGAATTTTGCTCCTTGATGATTTGATCCTTTGTTCCTTCCTTCCTTCCTTCCTTGCTAGCTGGTTGGGACTTGGGACATACCCTGAATTTAGTGACACCAGCTGCAAGACGTGCACTGAAAGGAAATGATTGCTTTTGAGTGACTAATGATAACAATTGACTCAGATGCTGGGGGACTGGGGAGTGAGAAATAATTGAGACTGAATCTCGGATGTGATGAATAGGTACTGATATGGAGCACCACTCCAGGACACTAAACAACCCCTTCCCATCTCAATTAGCTCTGTACAGGCTTGTCTTTTTGCACTTCTTTTTGTGTTCTGCTTTGTACGATTTCATGCAGAACCATGCAGTTCAATTCTTGCATGTTTTGCCACCTCTCAAGAGAATGTGAAGATATCTAACACCAGCATACTTTTCAACAGTAAAAGCAGTGCTGTTTTTTATTTAAACAAAAAAAAACTACACTGAAACCAGTCAAAGCCTGCAGCAGAACAGTGCAACTCCGGGCAGTGTTTCATACTGCCGCCTGGACACAACTCGGTTGGGGGTACACAGTATTTAGGGAGCTGGGCTTCCACACGGAGAAGAGAGAAACAATGTGACCTACCTACCAACCAGCAACAACATGAGGATGGTTACTTACTAGCTTTGATTCTGCTGCATGCAAAACAACACAACAGCAACTAGTAGAGGAGGACTGATAACCTAATCTATCCCATACCGAAAAGTGGTCTGCAAAAAATTCTTTGGAGAGAGAAGAGGAAGCGGAGCTAGCTGTATTGCATAGAAGAAGAAAGCAGAAGAAGAAATCAATCAGCAGGGATCACCAGTAGGCGACCGACTACCCAATCGGAGATTTGCACTTATGTTCTGTAAAAATTCTCTGGAGAGAGAAAAGAGGAAGCAGAAGAAGAAAACACCAGCAGCTGGAATGTAGCTTTCCAGTTCTCTCGTAGAGAAGCTGTTCTGTGGAGAGAGAAGAGGAAGGCAGCTGTTGCATAGGAGAAGAATCAAAAGGAGGAGGAGAAGAAGAAATCACCAGCAACAGGAATGTAGCTTTTGCAGCTCTGTCATGGATCTAAGTTCTGTGGAGGGACAAGATGAAGGCAGCTGTTGCAGAGAAGAAGCGGTAGAAGAGGAGGAGGAGGAGGAGGAGGAAGAAGAAGAGAAAAATATCAGCAGCAGGAACGTAGTTTTGCAGTTCTGTTGTGAATCAGAAGCCTGAAGGTCTCAGCTGGAGAGGAGAAAGGGAGGTAGCTGCGATGGCGGGGTTCTTCAACTCGGCGTCATGGGTGGCAGTCGGGGACGTAGCAAATGTGGGGCAGTTGGCAGGAGGGAATGCAATCCAGTTGATAGCTATGGTAATCAAAGCTGCAAACCACGCTCGCATGCACAAGAGAAATTGTCGTCACTTCGCGCAGCATCTGAAGCTCATCAGCGCTTTGCTGGAGCAGCTCCACAATCTCACGGACCTGAAGAAGCGACCCGAGTGTCGAGAGCCTCTAGAGCTTCTGGAGCAAACTCTGCGGAAATCCTTGGCACTTGTCGAGAGTTGCCGAGACAAGAGCTACTTGTACCTGGTGGCGATGGGTTGGGTCTACGTGACCAAGTTCAGAGATTACCAAGATGAGATCGACAAATACCTCAAGCTCATCCCCCTCATCTCCCTCGTAGAAAAGAACCGGGTGATCAAGCTTTTCTCTCTCTCTCTCTCTCAACCCTAGCCCTAAACCCTAAAACCCTCTCTCTCTCTCGTGTCTGTCTCTGCGAGTTTGTGATTTGTGCAGGAGAGGTTGAAGGCAATACAGAAACTCTTCTCGCTGAATTTGTGGTTTGTGCTGCGGGAGAGATTGAAGGCAATAGAGAAACTTTCTCTCTGAATTTGTGGTTTGTGCTGCAGGAGAGATTGAAGGCAATAGAGGAAGACCATCAGCTGTATACAATGGAAGAGGATGAGGTGAAGGTGCATGAGACTTTGCTGAACAAGAAACCTGTGTGTGAGCTCTCAAAAGAAGGAGACTCTATGCGACGAGTATCTCATCAATTATCCAGACGGTATCCGGGCTACTCCATAGAGCAAATCCTGCGAGAAGAGAACACAAAACTACAGCAAGAGCTTCAACACATGCGGGTTGGTTAATTGAATGCACAACATGATTCTCTAACCCTTTCTCCTCCTCCTTTTTCTTCACACTCCACCCCTGAGACTCTTTGAGTGAAGAATTTCCCATCAGCCGGCAGCATCTCTAACCCTAAGTCTCATTCTCCAACCAGACTACTCTTCAGGCCAAAAAAATTCCATCAGGAACATTCGACATCACAATTGTAGTAACTCTTTTTAAAAAATCAAAATCCATTGAATTTTGGTCCGTTCATTATTTTGTTATTGTCATTTGTTTGTTTCAATTGAATTTGGTAGATTCATCATTTTGATCAGCTCAATTCTTGGTGGTTGTCTCTTTGATTCAATTTCAGTTGATTTCTCATGACCTGCTCTAATTTTGGTGGTTGTTTCTTTGATTGAATATTCAGTAGATTCTTCAGCATCAACTCAGATTCTTGTTTGTCATTTCTTAGATTGAATATTCATTAGATTCTTCATCATCAGCTCAAAGTCTTGTTGTTTCTTTGATTGAATATTCAGTAGATTCTTCATGATCAGCTCAAAAAATTTGTTGGTTTTTTGCTTTTGTTTGATGTATTGAGCTGGGGTAATTTTCACCACCATGCAGGCACGTATGGAATTGGAGCAATGTGATGTAATTGAGCATCTGATTGATTTTACGGAAACTGCAGCTGCGGATCCTGAAATACTGGAAGTGGCAACATTGACACATGAAGCTGATGATGACACCGTCGAGAGGATGAAGACAAAGAAAAAAGTCATGAAGTCAGAAATAAAACATCAACACAACAACAAGTAGTCACATCCGTAAATTTCCTTCTTGTGTAACATTCTCTCAATAGAAAAACCACAAAGACTTATTTTGCTTGTGTTTCTCTCTGAACCCAATTTCTCCTCAAAGCAATTGACTTTGTGATTTGTACAATGACAGAAATTTGACAATAATGTGAAATTGTCCAATGATATCTCTTCCTTCAATTTTTTTGTATCAGGCTTTCATGTGTTATTCCATTTGTTATTTGTTTCAAAAAAACACAATTGAAAAGCACATGACATAGTCCTTCAAGCCAGACTCGAGGGTATCCTCTTTTCTGGATGGGTATCTTAGGGTTGTGGGTATCCTAATGAATTTGGAAGTGGAGCTGAAAGCTTGGTCAGTTGCTTACAAGTTACATGCATTTTCAGGAAGGGGGAGCAACTACACCCATCGAAGCAGAAGTTGATGTTTGATGGAGTGAATAGGAAGAAGAATCCAGGGTTAACAGGCCCATCTTCTTTGCCTGTCGGGAGCTTGACTGCTCACTACAACCATGAGACCAAAGATTGGGACCAAAGCTTACTTGCATGCTGTGCCCAACCTTGCCTCTGTAAACCTTCTTCATTCCCTTTATACCCATTTCTGGATAGATGGTGAATTTTATCGACAACATTGGAAATCACTTGATAAACAAGCCTAATTGCTAGTATTGATGATTTAGATGGGTTTTTTGCAGGTGGGATGTTTGTAGGATGCAGCATTTCATGTTATAATAACATTGTAATCATTTAGAATCATGGGAAATGGGATGCAACAGGTATGGAAGTCTTTTGTTTTCCATGCGACATATTCACCCGAATTGCTAGTTCAATTTCTGATGGAAAAATTTGTAAGTCTCATCAAACCCTCAACCCTAACCCACTACTAAATACACTAACCCTTAAACCACTAGGGAAACCCTAAATCCTAACTTAATAGATACCCTAAACCTTAGACCACTAAAAATAACCCTGAACCCTAAACCCACCATATACCCTTTTCAATTCATTCTAAACACTAAACCCTAAACCCATGCAACTAATTACTACTATCTTCCAGTTCCACTGCTGACCAGGACAAATGGGTGGAATGGGTGGTGTGTAGCTCAAGGTCATGCCTGTAATAATTTGGCATTTCATGCTTTGTATGGGGGTTGCTGTTGTTATACGTGTTGCATCCGCCGCAAATTACGCAAGCGCTATAATATTGAGGTGTGTAATAATTCTAGTCCCCCCTGGATTCTTTTTTGGGGCTCTAGAAACTGCGAAACATCAGTTTTGAGTTCTCAGCTCCAAAATCCTAAACCCTAAACCTTGTGAGGAATGTAACAAGAAAGTGGATGGAAATAGGGAAATGCATGTGGAGACTACTGGGCACATGTATGCTGTTGCTGTTGTGCAATAACACAAGAGTGGCATGAGCTGCAAATCCAAGAGCAAAAGGGTACTTGTCACACTCCCCAAATTTTGCCCTTTCTGTTTGAAGACTTTGCATCTTTGCAAGGACTCAAGGTTAAGGGTTTAGGGTTTGAATAGTTGTGGGCTTGTAAATTCTGCTAAACAGGTGGTGGGTCTTTGTGCAGCTCGAAAAATGAACCCACCCTTTGAACAAGTTATGGAGGACTACTGAAAAGGTATATATTACAAACTTGTCATCCAAGAATGCCACCGCATCACATAAAATCACTCCTCATTTAGTGTACTAAACATTCCATACTCCAAAAATTTAACATAAATTTCTAGTGGCATGTCTGCACAATTCAAAAGCTTTGAGAATAAAAATGTGTAGAAAGTTTTCAAGATATGTGCAATATTGCAAGCTCAAGATGTTACATACCCATTGGGCCACTACTGCTACTTCCCTTCAATTTGGCCATGGACTTTTTTTCTTATCAGTTTGAAATTTCTTTTGCTCAACTGAAATCTGCATACTCAAGGCTCAAGATACTTGTCTACAACAATAGGACTTGTTTGAATATTTACTAGTACTCTATAGGAACTGTAATTACTAACATTTGTAGAGATATTTCATTTCTTGTAATTTGTCAATATGTCAGTGGCTTGTTTTAAGTTCTTCTTGAAAAGTGATTAACTCATACATTATTTGTCTAGTACATTGAGTGTGTGCAACAAATGTATCTATACCTCCAACATGATATCAAAGATTGACAAAAATAATGAAATCTCTTGATCAGTGTTCTTTTTTGGGGTGAATTTGACACAAAGAAAAAATCCAGTGTGACTCATACCAAGGATTTTTGCAAATAAACTACACCAAAGTTGCCGATTCCTAACAATTTTGATACACTAGTTTTCAAGTCTCCAGGTCTGTAATATGCTTTGAACTTTTGGAATTAAAAAATGGGCCCATTTTGCAATCCTTCAAAGTTTGCAAATTTTGTGAAGTGGATTTGACAATATAGGTCAATTGAAGGTTTGATTTGGTGGCCTTTGATTATTTCATCTTGATCCCTTGACCTAGAATTACACCTAGTTTCCAGGATCCTGCTTGACCTTGAGTATGCAAGGTTAATTGGGGAATTCCAAAGGGCCCTATCTATGTAAGCACATAATATCCTAAGGTGCCCAAACTTAGGGTTTAAAAATAGCTCATGGCGACCACACTGTTGTTATGTGTTCATTGACCACTAACACCTTTGGAAGTGGTAGAAGGAAGTTTTTTTTCACTCAATGCAGCCGCAGAATTTTCTTCAATTTACATGGCAAACATTCCACATCAGACATTTTTCTTTCCTTCAACTGACCTCTATTGTGGTACACCAAACACCACCCCCCCACACTGAAGCTGGAGATGGCAGGAGCTCTTTGAGGGGAACAGCTGTGCTTGGCAAAGCTTGAGATTAAATTCCAAGGTACACAAACTTACCAGTCAGAAATCAGGGTAACGACACTAATAAGGCTCCTTCCTGCAGAAGCTCAAGAGCTCTTTGCTTTTGGTGGTGTTGGTAGCAACTGCATAGCACAAACACATCAGTAGCCCATCCACTTGTAAGACTCTGAGGTTATGCAACCGCCCAGATGATGGGAGTCCCTCTAAATTAACACGGAAGAGAATTTCATAATTGTCACATGTACAAGAACAATCCATGTTTCAGGCTACATCATCAGTAGCAAACATTTGATACTCTGACAGTTCCTGTGGAAAGGGGGGTCAAAGTGGTCAACAAGAACAGCAGTGACAACATGATGTAGTGGGGCATTATACCTGGTAGCATGAGATGGCAGATGTGATAAACCCAAGGGCCCCAGTGATACGAGGTGTGATGGTGCGAGGAGCTAGCTTGAGAAGTCCAGCAGCAACCAGTATGTCCAGTGAAGATTTTATCAGATTCAGTGTCCTCTCCCTTGAATTAATGAGGTTCTCCTTCTGCTGTTGCCTCTGTAGCAGATCATCAGCCAGTTCAGATGCTTTGGTTCATGAATTATCATAATTTTCAATTCAACTTCACCAGATAACAAAATACTTGTGACAACAACCTTGGCCACCAGATCAAGTGACCACCACAAGTACTACAAAAACAACTGCCCAGTTTGATGCATGATACAGCACCTCAACTGAAACAACACTCTTAATTCTTTACCTGGCAATTGACTTCAGAAAAATGACTGCAGATTGGGGCTGGGTGACTTCCATCTAAACCAACTTCTTGGCACAACTCTACCTACTGTGTCCAGAGCAACAACTACTATGGGGAGTTTTGCATTGCTGCATACCAGTTTTGCTTCTTCAATGCTGCCAGTACCCTCTGCTTTCTTGAGCTCAATTTCCACCTTCTTTGTTGAAGCAGCCAGGCGGCCTACCTCTGCTACCTGCAGAAGTAATTTGAAACATAAAGATTCCAGTGATTTGACTTGATATTCAAATTGGACTAACACATACACATGTTTCTTATGCAAATGACAGCATTACAATTTGCAGCAAACCCAAAGGGTCCCAACTTACCAACAGCAAAACAACAGAATTATGCAGGCTCATCACTCTGTAACACTTAATGCTTAGCATACCACAGCTGATTAGAGCATCTGTAGCAGTTGGCAATACAGATATGTACTAGGGTCCAACAGCATGATCCACCAAGTATTGAATGAAAGACCAAAAAAGTCATACGACACAAAAAGCTACCAATAGGGAAGGATCTGGAGTAACTGCTTTTCCTCAACATAAAGCTGCCACATTGTTGTGAGAAAGTACACACCTCAACAACAGAGGTACAGAACGTGCCAGCCATCCAGCAGAACAGTGAGATCCTAGATATAAGCTCCAAACGCTCCTCATTCTGGTAGATCAATCTCCAACTTATAAGCAACTCCATATTTGCACCATCATATTGAGAAATTGCTGATTTCAAGTGGTGTTAATGCAATTTTGAATCCATACCTTGTAGATTCCAGTTCTTCCAGCCCACACAATTTGATCAAGGAATAAGAATGTACCAACCAGTGCATTCTTTGCCTGCCAATCAAAACAAAGAGTAAGAATAAGATATTTTGACAGAGGTTCGGTGAGTTCAAAGAAAAGAATGGGAGCAAAATTTTCACTTGCCACTTGATCCACATTGTCACTTCAAACTACTGAGCACTTGCTGAGTGACAGAGTTTCCCAGAGATGGATTTTCCATGCTATCCAACAATGCACACAGAATGCAAGAAGGCTGCAGGCAGCAAGCAAGCATCATCCATGTCATATCAAGATCTCCATGTTCTCAAATAACAACTTTCTAATGAATGTCCAAACACTTACCTTGCCAAGAAGGACAATTGGTACAGGTGTTGCCTTTGGTGCTGGGGCAAGCAAGGCATTCAACTCGTTCAACGTCTGTCATTGCCCAGATCACCACTATCAGTATGTATCCATTCTTTCTGGCTCTCCTTATCTTCCTCATAAAACAACAGAAACATAACAAAGTACCCAGCCCATCAGGGTTTTCCAAAAGCCAAGACCACCCCAAGCCTATAGGTTCACAGCAGCTTTTCTGGACAATGGCTCACAAGAACAATCTTGAGACACATGCCACCACAGGGACTGCAGACAACCACAACATTCCCTTCTTTCAGAGGAAATATATCTTCATAACAATTGACAACCTCTCAATAATTATGCTTGAAGTTCACATGAACAGAAATCTTGGAGAACTGATAAAAAGGTATTCTCAGGGAAATAAAACCCAAGTCATAGAAGCAGTCATGTTACAACCCTTGTCAGCACCAGGTATTCTCTTCAAAGATGGGTTTGCTTGATGATAGATTTTTCCTAAGGCCTGGCTAAAATATACCAGACATCTGCAAGGCTTGGGGCACCAAAGGCTCTTCCAAATGAAGCAATGATATTCTAGGTAGTTTTACACATTGTTCCTGCAGGTATAACCCTTGCTCTCCATGATTCAAAAGAAGTCCACCAGACCAGACAACAACACTGGCAAAAGAAACAAACCTATCGATATCTGCAGTCCAAAGTAAAATTAGGGTAATGTCATGTGCATGGCTAAAGACCCATGTGATGGCCTTAAGGAAACCGAGAAATCAATCTTCACAGTTTTTCATGATATATATACAAACCCCTGATATCAAAGTAAATTGAGATTGACCACAATGTTGTCTGCCTTGGTTAAATCTGTGCAACATTTGCAAGATAATTTGCTGTACCCAACCAGAGAAAATGAACAAACAATTTTTTGTTTTTGCTTCACAGGGCAATTCTATGACAGTGACAAGGAAAGCAGGAAGAGCTCAGGCATACAGGAAACTCTTAGTAAGCAGCCTACTGGGAAAATGAGATCATAAAAACCATAAAAACCTCTAGTCTTGGTCTCTTCTGCAAAAAAAACAATCTGAGTTCCAGGCATGCTAGAAAGACCCTAGTTGCACAGCTTGCTCTGAGTGTCATTGCTATACCCCTAAATTCCTTGCATAGCACTCAATTTTGGAACACGAAAAACATTCCAGATTCCTTATGAACTTTCTTTCGACATAAACATGGCGTTTAGTGGATTGTGCCTTCAGACCTAAAGAAATCAGGTCAAGAAACTGAGGAGTAAAACTCCTCCGTGTCGTCATGTACAAATCAATTCTCGCCAACCGGTTCTTCTCTCCCCAGTGCTGCTGAAAGGGGACACTTTGTGCTACAAGACGATGGAAAATAGCGCAAAACGGATACTACTTGCTACTGGCAAAAGGGAAGCAGTCGGTGAGAACCTGGAGGATCAGAAATGGCAAAGGTTTTAGGTGACACGCGGAGATGACGCCGACATGCACTTTTTTGACTGACCTTTGCGAGACGAAAGACTTTGCGAGCCAAGCTTGTACTCTTGTCAACCTGTGCTGCGACGCCGGGTTCACCATTGCTTATGAACTTGGATCCGTACTGAATGGCACGGCAGATCTTGTCCCTCGTCTCCGCCTTGTTCAGGTACATGACCAGGAAGGCGAGCTCCGCTCTCGTGATATCCAAGGACGCCATCTCTTCCAGCAACAGGATTCCGATCTTCTTCAAAGGGATCCGATTTCCCTGAAATACGAAGACACTCTGACAAAAGAGAAGAGGGGGAAAGAAAGAGAGAAGACAGGCAGTCCAAAAAACACGAAACACGAGGGGGAAAAAAAAACAGAAGAAATTCTCAAAATGGACAGAAGAGTAGGGAGATCAAATCTCTTTGATCACCGAGCGATCAGATGCGAAGAAAAAAAATGCAGAGCGACGATGTTCCCCGCGCGTCTCCCTCTCTCTCTCTCTCTCTCTCTCTCTCCCATTCACCACCGTTGTCACTACTTCCTTCTCCTTCGTCGCGCTCGGAAACGACGATATGGACGGTTGAGCTAGATACAGGCTCTTGATCGGACGGTCCCCATGCCTCCTCACAGTAGGTCTCTGTTCCGTTTGCTTCTCCGTTCCGCAAAGATGAACAAGATTGACGGCTGCGATGGATGGATCTAATCCCGGTCGACGACTGAACTCTGTCATCAGAGTCCGGACAGAACTTCCCATTGGTTTTTGCTCTGGACCGCTGAATGGAGTCTCTGTCCGCTGGCTTTGCAGCGGTGGCGCGACTACCGTGCCGGCGATCAGTAGTCATTATTAATTACCGGCGGCTATTACGGACAAGCATATGAACCTCGTGGTTAATTCATTAAACCGAAGGTCTTGGTCTCAACTGGTCGTTATCAGGCGGTGGGGCCGGATCCTCGTTTTATCCGCGGTGTTTTTCTTTATTTTGGGGCGGGCGGTGGGGGAGGGTTGTGGGGCAGGGAAAAAAAAAGAAGAAAAAAGTAATCAATCCCCCTCTTTTAATAATACCCCTCCCCCTCGCCCCTTTTTTATTTCCTTAATAAGTTTTCCAATAGTTCACCATTATTTGTGTCAATCTTAAATTTGATTTAACTCTATAACATGGACATGAAAAAGGCACAATTAATATTTTATGATGATGTATCAAAAATTATAATATGTGTTAAATTATTATTTATTAAATGATTGATGAATTTTTCAAAGTCTATATTGCACAAATTCTAAAACATTTTTTTTAAAATTTGAAATTGGCACAATAATTGCATAAGACTAAATGAAACAATTTAAAACTTATTTAAATGTTCTTACATTGTGTTCCTACTAAATTGAACAATAATTAATCTTCTACGCATTGGGTGTTTTTTTAGCATATTTAGGTGTTGTTGATGAAAAGTTTGAGAGGTAAATTCCATTTGCATTTTCAATTTAGACTCCCCTAATAATATGTCAAATTTTATTTTGAAATCATGTTGGAAGACTAGTCTCAACAATTAAAAAGATAATACATCTAATCATTTGTAATATATTTCAATATAGACCTTGTAAAAAATGGTATTAATATGTATCATTATTTTTGTTTCATTTATTTTAATTTAATGTTCATTCTTTAATGATTCTTTTCAATGTCTTAGCAAAATTCCATGTTTCATTTTTATTTTCAAGAAATGAAAAACATGTGTGAACAATTGAATCATACATATTATATATTGCAATTATAATATATAAAACCAAAATAAAACTTAGATGCATTTTTCAAGTTGCATTTTGAATATTGAAAGTGATTAATGTTATTTTTCAAATTAATTTCATTTACAATGATGCATCAAAATTTCAAATTATTGTTGAATTGCCCAAAGTTTTGATATTTGAAATTGAAACAACAATTGCATAAAATTAAATGAAACAATTAAAAATTTGAGCTCCGTGCTATTGCACACTATGAGTGATGATTGATTGTTTTATTTTTTCCTTATGTTTTCATATAGTTTTCAATAATTCATCATTATTTATATCAATGTTAAATTTAGTTTAAATTAATATACATTTCATGGATATGAAAAAACACATGTTAATTTGTTTTTCCATATCCATGTTGGTGGATAAGGAAAAAGAATGAACTAGTCATCAAATGGAAGTAGTTATTAGGAAAGTTGGGAAATAGTTATTTTTTAAAAAAATGAAGTAGTTAAACTTGAAAATGGGATATTTGTTTCTAAAATTGTCTTTGGAATGGTCCATGGACAACCAAATGAAGGATTCCAAAAAATCCCCCATAGACCAATTCTGATAATTCACCATTGGAATTTGCTTAAATGTTTTAAATTAAAGTTATTCATAATGTTCCACTTAGTTTCACACCCTATATTCCCCCCAACACCTAGTTTGAGGAAAACTACTAAATTTTGATAATTAGGGTTGAAATGTAAGAAACTGAAATTGATGCAATTCTTCCATCACATTGCCACAACTTTATACAATCAAGTCATAACTATTGCCCATAACAATATTCTATAATCATTGATTCTCAATTGGTTTTTTGTTTCTGCAAAAATTACATCACTTCATTGCTTTATTTTTTGTTTTTGCAAAGATTGTATTATTATTAATGCTTGATGAACTCATGGATTTGCCTCAATCAGTTGAATTTTGAAGCTCGTCTCCCACACCATTCATCTTCAACATCAATTGCATTTTACAACACATCTACAACAATGCATCATTGATCCTTCATCTTGACAACTTATCAATCGATATTTTTGAATTTTGATCAAAATACCCAAATTTATCACAATCATTCATTAATGTAGCCTAGTGTTTTTAAGTTGTTGATTGTTGGAGAGGGACATTTTAGACACAAACATGTCATGGAATTGAATGCAATCTATAAATTATATGAAAAACTTTGAACATTGGTATGAAATCTTATTTCTTTTGGCAAAATAAGTTGTTGGACAAACATAAAACATGAGTGTTAAAGGTTATTACAAAGAAATAAAAACTTCATAAAGGTTTTATGATGAATTTGAAGTGTGGGGCAACTTAGTTTTTAAAAGTTGTTGCCAATTGTTACATTTTTTGCACATCATTAATATCACTCTTTCATTCACCTTGGCAAAAATTCAACATCTTTCAAGTTAGGACGGTTATTGATCAAGTAATTGATCTCTGTGTGTTTCCATGGCTACTAGCAATAATGACATAGTGATCAACCCAAGTTGTATTTCTTTGTTAATTTTCCATATTCTTCATATGGAACATATGCATTTCAAAGTAAAGCAAGTAACAAAATTGAATGTAATCTACACATATATGAAAAATTCTAGCATTGATATGATTTTTTTTTTTGTTTTCTTGTGGCAATATTGAATTGCTAAATAGATCCAAAAACATAAAATTGACTTGCAATCAAGGTTTTCAAGACATGTTGTATACCCTAACATCAATGCTAAAGGTTACTATAAAGAAACAAAAAATTCATAATAATTTTATGTTGAACTTTAAAGTGTGGCAACCCAATTTCCCATAATTGTTATTAATTGTTATATTTTTTGCACACCATTAGTATCATTCTTTCATTCACCTTGCCAAAAAAAATCAACATCTCCCAAATTAAGTTGGTTATCAAATGATTTATCCTTCTATGTTTCCATGGTTCTTGGGAATTTAACGACTTAATGATTACTCCAAGCTAACCTTTCTATTAATTGCTAGATAAATCTTGCATCATAAAATTGAAATGCAATAAACATTTTCAAAACAATGTATTACATACCCTAACATGAGTGTTAGAAATCACTATAGAAAAATAAGAACTTCATAAAAGTTTTATGTTGAATGTTGAAATGTGGCAACCCAATTTTGAAAAGTTTTTGTTGAATGTTAGAGAGAGGCATTTCAAACTAAAGCATGTTATGGAATTGAAATACTATGATGCACATACAAAGTTATTTGGTTTATGTCCCTCTCCCCCACCCTTTGTAGATAGACTTTTCATCATCTAATAATTATAGTTGAAATCCCAATTTAGATGATAACATGCAAATTAAGTTTGCACTATTGTCACAATGTGCACTTGTAACTACCATGATGGTAGGCCTAAATTCAATTCTAATGAGTTACAAGATGAAAGCTAGTCCATTCCATCAATTTGGATGTTAGTGTGTGTGACATTTTGGGTACAATGAAATCAACATTAACATTATTCAAATCATTGACAAACCTTACCTACACAAAATTTAATGAACTTTGTGGTTTAGTTGTGGATTTCTCCTTTTGTCATTGATTTATTTCCCAAAAGATCTTTGCCTCAAGGGAAGTAGCCATAGGGCTTGGTGCCAAACCGCTACTTGGAGGACTTAGGTTTCCATCCACCACATCACACATCTTTAAATTAATTATTTATGATGCCCCACATTCTTTGATAATCCCCTTTATGAGACTATGCCTTCTTTTTAACACATTTCATGTGGCATGTCCATTGATGGCCTTTATATGGACTAGGACATCATCTTTCTACAATGCTACTTTATATGCATCCTCCTCATTTGAATTTATAGTTCTCAACTCTTTCAAAAAAATTTGTAAGCATTCTTTTATTGTGTTCTCTTGAAATACATAATTTAGGTGTTCTTTGAGGTCGTGTATAACACCTTCCAAACCACACTCAAGATGACTTGTGTGGTGTATATTTACCTTTGTTGTACAAAGCAAATTGATTCACATAAGTGATTGCCATGGTGGATAAATGAGAGTTCTCCATAATGGGCTACTATGATTTGGGTGAAAATCCTTTTAGGTGTACCACTTAGAACAAAAAATCTTAATCTTTACTATAGTTTTATTTGCCCCTATATTTTGATTTCCATCAAAACTAATGAATAAAAAAATGTCAAATATTTCATAAGTACCATATTTTAGATCATTACAATTATAGATTCCATCATAATCATCCATTAATGTGTCTTAGTACATGATTTAAAGAGACTAAGTAAAGGATATAGAAAAAGGTGATGCTATGACATGATTTTGCTACACCTTAAAAAAATTGTTCTTCCATCCCAACATGAATTTTACAACACAAATTAACAAATTCCATCATCAATTTGGCTATAGTAGGTGAATTCTCTAATGAAAGTTCATGGAAAATATCAAAACTACCAAAAACACAAAACAAAATACAAACAAAAGATCCTTCTAACTTAAAGCCTTTGCTACAACAAATTTTTTAAAAAACAAGTTCAATCTTTTCCAATTCTGGAATTTTCAAGGGTTTTAGTATATTAACAATGGATTCTTTAATATCTATGTGATTTTTTAATACCACACAAGTTCTACGAGTCTTAAGCAACTTCTATACATGTGACCACTAGTTTAACAATCCTTCAAGCTATTGAATATTTTGAGGTGTGTTGAAAAAATATATATTTTGGTGCTTGACTTTTCACAAAAAAAGACTTGTGTGCTCCTATGCAAATGCTTATAAATTGTAGCAAAAAATTACAAGCTAATAAGAAAAAAGGAACTACCAATAATAATGGACATTTCCATGAGTGGGTCATTTATCCTCTCTTGAAAAAAACATACACTAGAAATTTTACATCTACATTTGCACTTTGAAAACAATACACATAACTATGAGAAACAAAACTCTCTTTTCTTCTAGAAATAAAAGCTTTTACAAATCGAGCCAAGATTAAGTGAGTCCTTCCTTATATTGAAACCTAGCAAGGTTGATAGGTTACAACAAGAGGCTAATAGCTCTAGAGCAAGTTGGTTGCTACTACTTTAGATTGCATTGTCAAGAGAACAAAAAAAAATCTAAATGGTGCCAAGAGTTAACAAGTGTTAAAAGTAGTGATGAAGGAATGTGGGATAAGTTCATTTTGCACCATTAGTTTTTTTGTACAAAATTCAAGTGCATGCTAACAAAGTCATGACAATTATATGCACATCCTAACATGCTATGTAATTTATACATACTTGATCCCATATTCATGAAATTTTCTTGATGAATGGATGGACTCCACTTGTTTTTGTGAATTTTTGTAATACATATAACTCCCACACTTGTAATTAATACTTGCAAAATTTGGGTGATAATTCAATTAATGGCTATCTATCTTGCAATTTCGACTCCTTTGATGTTCACATGTTCATAAGGGGGTAGCAACCCAGTTCAACCAATATTGCTAGCAACATCCTTTCCAAACTTGATGAAATGGTTTCATTTGGTGTCAATCTTATGAACATGTAACAAGGACTTGTTTCACCTAAATGCAAAAAAGAAGAAGTACTTAGGGCTAAGTAAAAGAAGACAAGAACTTTGACACTTGTGGTCTTACACAAACAAAGTGAACTTTAATTAGATCCTTAGCATTGACACATCATGCACACACATGTGCATTGTGCATAGATGTTGTGAATGAAATAAATTCTGCATCAAACATGGTGGACAAATTTTTGATTGTCTATTGGTACTCTTCATGTCCATTCCATGTAAAGTAGTTATTAGGTATTATGTTAGCCCATGAGCTAGATCTCTAAATTGATAATGAAATTAAAAGTGTGTAATGGCATCAAACATTAACCTTCACACAACAAAAACCTCGCATGAATTACTTATAATAGTTCAAAATAACAGCAAGTTTGTACATGTGTTTATGGGACAACATCTTACTAATTCAAAATCCAAAAATTACTCCAACAACAATTACATGTCTAAGTGGTAGTTGTTGTAGATTGCATCACATTGTTCCTTTACCTCAAAATCCTCAACATTTGCATCATACAAATCAATGTTGTTTCCCATATCCATACAACATTGAAGACAACCATGTTTGTATTATAGGTGAGTGGTAAGGGTGTTTTATAGCATATTTAACTATTGTCAATAAAAATTTCAAATGAAAGGTAAATTCCATTTGCATTTTGGTTTAGACTATCCCAACAATGCCTCAAATTTTATTTTGAAATCATGTTGGAAGATTTGTGTGAGCAATTAAATCCATACATTTGATCATTTGCAATATATTAATAAAAGGACAAAGAAAAACATGTATGCATTTTTAATATTGTAAATGATTGATGATACTCTCCAAATTCTATTTACAATGATGCATCAAATTATTAAACTATTGTTGAATTGCCACAACAAAATGCACAAGATTAAATGAAATAATTATATTTTAAAAATGTTCTTATACATTGTGTTTGAATTTTGAACAATAACATTATAAGCATTGAATGCCTTTTCCTTAGTATTGCTTGATTATTTTCCTTTAACCATCTATATGGACATGAAAAGGCACATGTTATTGTCAATTTCATGTTAAAAAAAAAATATATTGAAATAATAAATATTCTGAGTAATATTTTTTGAATTACACACACACACACACACTTATGGGCCACTTGAAACCACTAAAACCTTATGGTTAAGAAAGAAACTTTGGATTCATCCAAGGTTGTATAGTATTCAAAGATTTTATAATTAAATATAATTCATATTTTCTTCAAAATATGCAAATTTATGATGCCATTTGCATTAGGTGCTACTTTCATCATTTATACATACTATTATAACCTATGGCATTGGCCCAGGTGTGAATTGATTACCTTCCAAAACCACTTTTAAAAAATTTGATTGATTTTCCCATGACTAAAAATATTCAAAATTCATTATCTCCCACATCTTGAATTTAAAAACTCAAATGAACTTCATCACTCAATGAGAGCTTTCCAAGAACACCAAAAGCATGCCCAAATTCCCCTATGATTTCTAAATTTGACTTAAATTAATTTTCAATGAAAAATCTGTTCAACATTCAATAACTTTTTCATCATAGGTTGAAACATTATGAAACCAACTCAATTCACCCATACTCATTAAAGGATTTCCAATGGTACTATGGTGATTGATAGTTTATGATGTCTTTCTTGTAATGATTATACACATTATATATATATAATTTTTTTAACACACCTTAAACATACATAAGAAAATACATTATCAAACTTGGGTTTTGTGTTATTTTGCACTAACAATGAGTTTTTAAGCCATTTGTTAAGTCTTTTCTCCCAAATCTGCTTTCTAGATGGAAAATGAAACTTTTGCACATGTTTATATATTTAAAATCTCCAAAAGTAGCAAACAAATCTGACAATCCTTTCCAACAATCCATTAATACCAAACACAAAGATTATCCAAAGACAAATTCAACAATAGTTTTATATGTATCGTTGTATTTTTCTTTGAAATCGGAAATGCTAGATTTTCTTTCTTAGAGATGGTGCAACATGGTAGTGCATTGTGAAATATATTGAATGTTATGACTAGAAAAGAACATGGAGCTTTATTATGCAAACTAGAATGTGGATCCAAGGGGATGTGGATCCAAGGGGATTTGCATATATTTGTGGGTGCACTACTTGTGAGGTGACAACTTTGTTATTAGGCAATTATTGATGTGAAGTGATGGAACCAAACGACCAAAAGGTCATTTAACTCACATTAGTTTTAAGCTTTTGGATGATATATTTTTATCTTTTCTTGTTATAAATGCCATGTTCTAGAACTTTAAGCATAGGAATTTGTTGCTTTTATAATTCTTTTTGTAACACAACAACCAAAAAATGTTTTTATGAATGATTACAATGGAATGTTTGTCTAAGACTCCACCTTAAACATCAATAATCTATTACATTTCTAGTTTTCAACATGAACAATATAAACATATTGGTAGCCATGCTTTATAATTCTCTTAACATGGTGTGGTTTATACATGCATGCATCAATTTTATGACCAAAATGATCATGCCATTTGTTTAAACATTACCCACATAAAGACTGAACCCTCCTTGATTATTTTCCCCTTTTAACATTTGTTGAACTTTTAATTAAACATACAAATGACAAATGGGTGTGTTCGCACTAATAGTAGCCACCCCTGCCACTTTTGGATTGCTCATTTAAAAATATTTATGGAATATTTAGAAATTTTTTATACTATTATGTTGAAGTTTCTATTAAAAATTTGTCAAAATGTGTCATTTTCAAATATTTTCAAGTCATTAAACAAGTATTTTTTTCATTTAAAACATGGGTTACAATTCCTTAAAAACATTTTTGCATATTTTTTTATTCATTATATTGATTTCAAATTTATTCACATGTTCCCATGATATATTATGAATGTTGTTATATAAGAAAATATAACACCATGTCACCAATTTAAATCACCCTTTTAAAATATGAAAAACCAAGCATTGGTTACACTTGTTATGGTTGGACTCTTAGTGTGAACACATTCAAATGTGCTAGAAGCAAAAATCTACAAAGGTGATTAACACCTAATTTTCATTTCATGGCATTGATTTTAGAAAGATTGCACACATTAAAAAAAATTGTTAAATTTATGACTAATTTTGTAGTCATATTGGACATGATATGATTAAAAGGTGCAAATGAAATATAATGAACCACCATGAGTACTTTAGAAAAGGATTGCATGGCATTTTTCCCCAAATTTTTTTTTTCATATGAATGAATTTGGGAATTTTGTTTTTGTAACTTGTTATGATAGATGCTCACATTTGTCCAAATATATCACACACACACACACACACACATATATAATCATTTTTGAATAACTATGAATTTTTGAAAGTGTCCTAATTTTTTGTAAATTTACTGTTTCGTGTTTAAAAATGATAATAATTTCAAATCACAACCATTCTATTTATTTTTACATTTTTATGTTTTCTTGTATAATAAAATACAAATTTTCTTAACACATCATGTACATTTTACCCCATTTATGTGTAATAAAAACCTTTTGAGGTTTTAAAATTCTGGATTAGTTTTGAAAAGTTTTTTGAATTTTTAGAGTTTTAAAATTCCACATATTTTAGGGTATGGGTGTTTTTTAGATGTGGTTAATATTTATCCTCTTAATTTTTTTCCATCAAATGTGATATACTATATGAATCCTTTTGATAATCCTTTGCAAAATTGAGTCCTATTTTATGCCATAGGTGTTCATGTTCAATTTGGTTTTAAATCAAAATTTAAACTTAAAATTTCATCAAATGGATTTTTTGTTTGAAATCCTTGCCATTCATATGAACGAAAAAACAACTTACCATGATTGCCATGGTTTTAAATGGCAAAACATAAATATTTATCCAATTTTGATTTTTTTTCTTTGTAGTTCAACATCTTTTTTAGCTCGTTGAATTGTGATTGCACTTTAAAGGGCCCTTAAACATGTCAAATGAGTTGTTTAGGACAAAAAGTCCTTGAATGTTTAATGTGGCATTTTTCATCTTGTATAACAAAGACTATTGTCAAGTTATATAGGACAAATCATAGAAAACAAATCATATATTTTGCTTAGGTGTCACAATAATGAATGACTAAAATATGATTAGTAGACAGTGCACCATTTGATTGATCAAATGTATACCTAAATTAATATTAATATTTTAAATTATTACAAAACATATTTTAAAAATAAATAGGTAGGTAATGGGTTTAAGTAGGTTGAAAAAGGCATGTAGGTAAGTAAGTGGTAGCCTAGCCTAGCTTACTCAATCAAACTACCTTAGTCTAATTTACCTACCTTAGCCTTATAGGAATTCAAAAAGGTTGCAAGTATTAGGAATTAACACTTCATTTTCACAATGATAAATTGAGTTTTTACCAATGGAATTCACCATCAAAAGGCATTCAATTTTTATCAAGTTTTTAAATTTACATGTTTATTTCATATCATTACAAGATTATGTTGTAAGTAATAACTATAGGCAAGTTGTAGGATGGTAGGTAGGAGGTAAGTAGGTCAAGTGGGAAATAAGTAGGTGGGTGAGTGGGTAGGTAAGTAAGTAGGTGGGTGGGTAAGTAAATAGGTGAGTTAGTGGGTAGGTAAATATGTAGGTAAGCAAGTAGTTAGGTAGGTAGGTGTTCAACATTACTTATGTCATTATACATTAGTTGTTTTGTAATTAATTTCCAATTGGTTTTTCATATTTTAGTCATTTCATAATCACTTGACAATGTTATGTCAATATTATCCATATCATTGCATAGTAGTCATTCTTTAATCATACATCAATTACCATATTATTCAAAATATAATCATTTGATAGTCGCATTGAAAAGTCATGTCATCATTGTCCACTTCATTTTAAACAATAGTCATTTTATAGTCATATAAGTGACAACTAGAAGTTCACATCATTTTATCCTTTGTCGTGGATGTCCTATGGATGACAAAATTGTGAATTAATGATTTTGTTATTACCATATGTAATGTTATCATCCATTAATGACAAAAGAAACTCATTTATGACAATTTACTTTTTCATCTTATATATTTAAGCTATAGTGGTGTCTGTATGTCTGTCTGTCTGTCCGGGCAGTGCCTGGAAAATTCTTCCAGGCACTGCCCATTCCCTGTGGTGTGCTTTGTAGAAGGGGGGGGGCGGGTAAGTTGAGGAATTTCTTGATTTGGGAATTTCGATCTCTGTGACAGTTATTACCCAATTGACAGCTTTGAGGACCTGAACCGAGGTGGCCAGAATCCTCGATAAAGGACCTGAATCGAGATTCTCAGTACCCGGTCCAGACCTCGAGACAGACCTGAAACGAGGTTCCCAGAAAGAAAACCCGTCGTTGGGGACCTGAAACGAGGTCCTCAGAGAGAAAATTAAATTATTTTTCTGGGGCCTTGACCTAGACCCTATACACGTGTAGTCTTTTACTCACCAACACTGAATTTGTTTTTTTTAGGGATTCATAATTTGATTTGTTTGGGATTAGCTGTTATGAATCCTGGGAACCAACCTGATAACCATCGGGGGTCTGTTTCTATTTTTCAAAAGAAGTTTGAAACAAGAACCTAGACCGACGGTTCTTTGATTCTGATGTTTTTCAATGAGAAAGAATCGGAGGTTTTTTTGTTTTTCAAAGCACCGCGACTGGCAGTTCTCGGTTTTGGACATATTGAAGAAGAACCGACAGCCGAACACAGGTCCAGTTCAGTGTTGGGTGGTGCTTTTGAGTCTTCAAAGAACCACCGGTTCAGGTCCTTTAAATATTTTAGACTTTAAGAGCCGCTTGCTTCCTGTTCTTTGAAAAAACAGGCGAGGGTAGCCGCTGCGGGGGGCCAGGCGAGGTGCCACAGGTGGCTAGAGTGGCGTAGCCACGGGTTGCCCTCACTCGTATAAGATAAAAAGTTATATTGTATGAGTATCGTCATTCATAGAGTCATTGAAGGATTTTAGTCAACATTGTTTTCTCAATTGCAAAGCACATGATTCCTTCTAGTGTACACACATGGTGTTATAGAGAAAAAATGCAACACTTCACATTCTAGTACTTTTTTAAAGTGTAAAAAAAGAAGAACAATCAGACTTGGTTTACTTAACATGATTTTTCTTCAAATTGTAACCCTTCATGAACAAAAACACATCATTCCACATAGAAATTTGGCTTTTAGTCTATGGGAGTTCAATTTTCAAACTTAGCCACATAAATATGTTTGTTCTATAATTATAAACATAAAAAGGTCTCTTGTTTTTTGATATTCTAAAATTCAAAAACACCCACCACCACACATGATAACATAGAGCCATAATTGTTTTTTGATCTCCAGAAAGTGCAAAGTTTGCACTCTCACACAAAGCTAGACCTAAAGATAATTTTCTAAATTGTATTGAAAAATTGTGTTATATTCTATCTTGAAATTAAGAAATAAGCACCATCACAATTGCATTATAAAGTTACAAATTGTTTTGTGATTTCAAAAATTTTAAAGCACATCCTTTCACACATAATTAGTTGGATAAATTGTTTTGTGATGTTGTATACATAACTACTTCTATAGTTTTATGTTTGAAAATTTGAAATAACCACTATCAAAAATGCATTACAAAGCCACCCCTAATCTCCAAAAAAATTATAGCATGTAATCTCACACATAGTTAGATTGAAAAATTATTCTTAAATTTTGTACACAAAAACCCTCTTACACTTTAATGTTCTTAAATTCAGAAAGAACAATGAACCACCATCACAAATGCATTACATAATCACATTCCTCTTTGATCTCACAATGTTTAGAACAACACCAACACAAACATTTTCCACTTCAAGTTATTACAACTTGTTGCTTATACTTCACCAACATTTCATTCATTTTATGCATACACTTCTGCATGATTTAAGTTCAACTTGATCTTTAGCATGTTCACCACATTTCTCACCATTAGGCTTAACTATATTGACAAACTTCTTTCAATTGAGTATAAGAAACAATTTCCTAAACTCTTCATGAAAATATCAAAACAATGTCATTAGACATTTCACATGGTGATTCAAATGATTCACAACAACACTCAAACCTCTTTAAATCATGTGTTCTCCTATTCTCATCATCATTTTAAAAACAACAACATCATCCCATTCATTGTAACAACAACATAGTAGCCAACCACAAGGGTAATTGGCACACACAAATGTTTTCATTCCACCCTACCATTTTTGTGCATAAATTGTTAACCATGCAACCATGTTGGATTTGTCCTAGTGATGACTATTGGACCTTACATTTTCTTCACTTAAATTAGTTATGATTATCATCATCAATGGAATTTTATGCTCAACAAATTACATATATTATTATTTACAACAAATTTTGTTGTGATTATTTTGAAGTGTTATTGTAATTCATGTGTTAGGTGCAATGGGAAGGGCCATCATTGAACTATAATTTGTAGCCAAAGGGATAAAAATGTTAGTAACACACAACATATTCTAGCAATTTTAGCACAATAACCATTCAAAAATTACCGACCAAAAACAATTTCACATATTCATGTGATCACCCCATAGTCAACTACCTTGTTGAATCTATGGTATTAGTATGTATTCTTGTCATCACTTTTGTTTGCTTCACTTTAATTTTATTTAATGTTTACTTTTTAATGGTTTTTGTCAAATGTTTTAGGAAAATGTCATGTTTCATTTGTATGAACAATTAAATTTAAACATTAAATATATTTGAATTCTAATGTAAGAACAAAATAAAACTTATATGCATTTTTCAAATTGCATTTTCAATATTGTAAACGATTCATGTTACTTTTCAAATTTCATTTACAATGATACATCAAATTATTAAATTATCATTGAATCACCCCAAGCTTTGATATTTGAAATTCTCACAACAATTGTGTAAGACTAAATGAAATGACTGTAAATTTGTTTAAATGTTCCTACATTGTTTTCCAATTTTTGAACAATAACATTATAGGCACTGAATGCCTTTTCCTAAAAACTACCTCATTCTTTTCCCTTAACCATTTCCATACATCTTCCATATTTCAATTTCAATATAAGGACAATGTAAACTTGTATGCATTTTCCAACTTACTTTTTTAATATTGTAAGCTACTGATGTTATTCTTCAAATTTCATTTACATTGATGCATCAAATTATTAAATTATTAATGAATTGCCCAAATTTGATATTTGAAAGTGAAAATATAACCGCATAAGAGTAACTGAAACATACCTAAAAACTACCTGATCCTTTTCCCCTAACCATTTACATGGACATGAAAAGGCACATGTTATTGTGCCTTTTCCTGTCATTTAAAAAAAGGAATTGCAATAATAATTATTTTGAACAATAAAATTATTTTGAAATTACATACAAACACACATGTATGTGTCACTTCAGACCAGACTTTGGATAAATCCAGAGAACACAAAGTATTTCTTAAATATATATATATGGTATTCATTCTCAAGGAACCTTGTTTAATGGCCATTCAGATGAAACTATTGAATTATTGGCCTCCGGGGATTTAAAGGACCAATACAGTTTTGCCACACATCAGAAGGATTAGATGATTAGATCCCTTTGGATAAATGTAAGGCTTCAAATTTAGGCCTTTTTGTTAACTTCATTGTTGTTTACATTTTGTATGAAAACCCCCTTCAATTTGCTGCTTGAACAGAAAACACAAATCTTGACTGCATGCCATTTATAGGGCTTGAATTTCCAATTGCAGCTGAATTTGCTATCTGTTTTGCAAAGCTTAAGTTGTGTTTTGTCTATTGCATTCACTAGAGTGGTACACCAATCTAATAATCCACAACATAAAGATCTGCCAACGGTTTCCTAGTGTGTTTGAACGACACATTTCACACACCGTTTTTGCAACAGCAGAAATGTGGGTTTAGAAACTTCAGATTGGGCTTTACAATTTTGGTGTTGCATGTAGTAAAACATTGAAACCCTGCCAAACTTTATAGAAAGAAAGCACCAAAGAAAGGGAGAGAAAAGGAAACAAGGGGCAAGCACCGTAGTCCAGGCAAGCAAACAGCCCAACAAAGGTGGGCCATAAGGAGGAAAGGGAACCACTAAGAACCAAACCCTCCACAGAAAAATCCACTTGCCATTAAAGGAGATTTCTGACAAATCTTTCCCTAGGGTAATGCACTATGTAAAGGGCTTTACTCTACACAAACATAACCCTGGGTTTCATTCCAATGGTTACCAGAAGCAGGGAAGCAACCCCAGTGCCTAATGCCTGCAACTCATTGTTTCTACAAATTACCAAAAAAAACCATTAGGGCCTTGACATTGATGTATAAGCCCTTATCTCTTGAACTGGGCAAAATAATCTTTAGGGCCTTTACATCCATAGGCTATCCCACATAGCAACACAAGGGTTTCTTAACCTCCATGAAATTTTCTCTTCATTATTCCAGGGCCCTCACCTGGTGCAAGTGGCCAGTCCTATGAATAGAGGTCATCATGGTAGGAAAGATCCATGAAATTCTGGGGCACTCAACTGTTGCAATCCCCCAATCCAATGGATAGAGGCCATTTCAAAAGATCTGTCAAATTCCAGGGCATTCACCTGGCCCAATCAACCAGACCTAAGGGTGCATTACAGCACATAACATCCCTGTTAGCAGATTATCAAATTGGTTGGGGTTCAGGCCTAAAACCCTCATGTGTTGGCTGTGAAGAGAAGCTGATGAAATCACTGGAATCAGTACCTCTTGAGTTAAGAAATCAGTCAAAAGAAGGGAGTTTTTCTCATAAATTGACCACTTGCTGAGTTGCTAGTTTACCCCCCATGATGACGAGCTGCTCACCCAGTTGCCATCCTAAAGTTTTAGATGAATAAATAAATGAGGAAGGTCATAAATGTGGACACCTGCCCTCATGTTCCATTTCAAGAATGCAGATGATAAATGGGATGGAGGGAGGAAGCAGGGAGGCACAGAGATGCAATTGAATAGCAATGTGACAAGAATTAGTAACCACGCATTATTAATTGGAAAGCCTCATTGGAGCGCTCATCTTGGTACTCATAACCAAGTGCATCAGCACAGTGTATGAACTCCTGCTCATCTTCCTTCACAACTTGCAAGCCAACCAAGACGTTGGCCCCTGTCTCTCCCTGGCACACAATCTTGTAATCAGTTCATACACAAAATAGGAGGCTATGGATGAAGCATGCACCTATCCATGACCACCACAGATCAGTGGTCCATAAGTGTCATAATTCAACAGCATGTTGGGGCATTTGATAGAACAAGACTCAACAAAGTACCTGTGAGCGATAATGGAAGAGTGTGATGTTCCATCGTGGGCTGAACATTTCCAAGAACTGCATTAGAGCACCGGGTCTTTCTGGAAAGACAAAGCGGTAGAGAAGCTCATGATCCACCTGTGTTTGTCCTCCCATCTGCAGCATTGATAAATCCATTCCAAATTTGAGTCTTTCTACACCACAGAAACAATTGCAATGAGAAATTTTTGCACAACAGAAAGAAAGATGTGAAAAGAGAAGCACCAGCTGGTTTAAGAGAGAAGCTAACCAGGTGACGAAGGTGATCTTTTGCAAGGTCATTGTTTGTCATGTCAAGAGTATGCATACCAGCAGTCTCCATGCGCTTTTTGAGAGCTGAAAGCTCCTCCTCCTTGTGCAACCCAACACTGCAAACCATCACTTGCTTTAACTTCCCTGAGTGACCAACATACTCATATAAATGTATACAAGTATGAATACAAGTCTTTGCCCCATGGCCACCCCACTCTCAGCATAACCATCAGTGCAGCTGGTATGATCCAAGAGTTAGATTGAACAGCCATACCTGTACAAGACTAGTGCTTGTTCCTCACCATGTGTACACCGATATTTGAACTCAGTGATATTGATGGGCCCCACCTGCACCAGGATCAAATGATATGACAATTGTATTTCATGAATTTCAGATCCAAAGGTTTGTTTCCCTGGTTGTGGACCAAGCAACTTTCACCCCTGGCCTTGTACAGTGAGAGAAGGGGGAGAGACTGATGAGCTTGCTTACCATCTCTGCAAATTTCTTGAAGGAGCCTCTCTCCTCAGGCATGAAAGTCACAAGGACTGCTTCCTTGTGAGCACCGACATCAGCAAGCTCCGTCACAATGCGTAGACGATCAAAGTTCATGTTAGCACCACTGGTAACAGCAACCACTGCCTCGTCCTTTATGCTGTAATATTGACAGTATGCTTTTGCACCAGCAAGAGCCAAAGCTCCAGCTGGCTCTAAAATACTTCTGGTCTCCTCAAACATGTCCTACATCATACATTGTGAACACATTGTCAGGATGACCAGAATCACAAAATACTTGCAAGATCTCAAGAATTAGAGAAAAAGAAAAACTTCCACAATCAGCAAACATGTGTAAGCAGAATAGCCAAGGAAGAACAAAGAATCTAATGCTGCAACAATGCAGAACCTTGATAGCTGCACAAATGGCATCACGGTTCACCAAAACAACACCATCAAGGAGCTCTTGACACAACCGGAATGTCTCCTCTCCAACCACTTTCACTGCCACACCATCAGCAAAGCCTCCAACTTGCTGGAGCAACACACGCTGGCCATGGTGAAGAGACAAGGCCATTGCATTTGCATCTGCAGGCTCCACGCCTATGACTTTCACCTGTCCCTCACAACAAAGAATGAAACCAACACATCATAAAGTGCCTACAAACAAAATGTCTTTCCATTGTGTGTTGCTGCCATTAGTTCCATCAGTTAGTTGTGCTCCAAAATCTAGGAAATGTCCACAAGAAGGCCCAAGTTCACCAACCTCTGGACGAACTTGTTTCATATATGCAGCAATGCCTGCAATAAGGCCCCCACCACCAATGGGAACAAAGACTACATGCAAGGGCCCTTGATGCTGTCTCACAATCTCCATGCCAACTGTTCCCTGGCCTGCAATAACTTCTGGGTGGTCGAATGGTGGTATGAACACCCGACCTTCATCTATGCTGCGCTGTTTAGCATATGCTTGAGTTTCATCATATGCATCTCCCACTAACACAACTGTTGCACCCAGCCTTTTCACTGACTGCCACTGCAGGGTTCACAGTAAAACAAGTAAGGACAAACTCCAATTTCAGAAAGATAGATCAAACTTAGACTCTGAGCATTTGCAAAACACACTGTGAAAGTGACAATGATCTACAGCTGACCTTAATTTTAGGGGTTGTTACAGGCATGGCAATGACAGCATCACACTTGAGTCTGCGAGCAGCTAAAGCAACACCTTGTGCATGATTCCCTGCTGATGAACAAATGACACCTCTGTCCAACTGCTCCCGTGGCAGCTTTGCCATCATGTTGTATGCACCTCGCAATTTGAAAGAAAATACCTGAATCCATCCATCCAAATACATAGGGTTTAGGTTTAAGGCTTGAGAATATGAAACTCTCTATAGGCAGGTATACTCTTGGTGTGTAGCCAGCCATCCAGAAACCGCCGGAATTGGGCCTGTATTGCAATGTTGCATTCGGCAACATTGCATTGAGTACAATGGTTAAGTTTCTTGCATTAGGTGAACAAGTTACACAGAAAACTGTCCTCTGACTCTCTCTGTTGCATTCTGCAGAACTCCAGGCGCGAGAGAGACAAGAGCCCAAAAGTCTCTTTGCAAATGCATGTTCCATGATGGACCCTTACTCCCTAGATGAACAATATGATGTTGGAAAGGAAATAAGTGAGTTCAAGAAAGATGGAAATTCTCAGGAAAGATGGTCAAGGAAGCGTGTACTCGCCGGTTGCATGTCTTCACGCTTAAGATGGATTTGAGCTCCAATTTTTTCACTAAGCTTGGGAGCAAGCTCAAGGGGAGACTCTATCGCAACATCGTAAACTTTGGACGCCAGAATCCGCGTCAAGTAGGATGTCGGACTCGGTCCCGCAGCCGCATTGTCTGCATTTCTCGTCTTCTCGGAAATGCCTCCTAGATATCCGGCTTCGTACTGCAGTGAAGCGGGCATGACGTGAAGTAGCTCTTGAGGAAGAGGTTTCGGCACTACATCGTCGGCTTGTAGCGTCGAAGGCGGCGGCGGCGTCGCTACTACCACAGAATCAGGAGAGGCCACCACTTGTGGCGGCGTAGAAGAAGACACCGGCTTTCCTTTCTGTGAAGCTTTCCCGATGAACGGACTGCTTGTGTTCGACAACACAGCTCTCGCACGGTTCTTCTGCCGCCCTCTTCCTTGCACCTGGGAATGAAGAACCGAGCTCTCCAAGCTTTCTACACTCGCAGAACGCAATAGCTCGCAGCCTGTCATCACCACGGACTTGCCTCCGCCCCGGAAGTCCACCAGGCTGCTGTTCTTCTGTTGAGGCAAGAGCCAACTCGAGGTCTGCAACTGCATCTGAGAGCTTTCCACAGCGGGGGCTCCAGAAACGGCTCCGCACCTCAATGACGCCATACCTGCCGTGTGAATTACACAACAAAACTCTGCAATGCGCCCACCAGAAACAAAATCAAACAAATCAACTTTGTTCTACAAAACCGAAAAGAGAAGCAGGACCTCCCTCCCGCGCACACGAAGGCGTAGGTACGCCTCTGTGTGCGGCCAGAGCACGAGGGCGCACTACCTTGGAAACGGCGCAGAGCGACGAAGCGAAGGAGATGGCGAGAAACGAAGGCGCTTCGACCTACGTACCCCTCCTGCCCGCAAGCCTGCTGCCCGTCACCTCGGCGGTCCCTTATCTCTACTTGTGCCGCTAAAATTCAATAGGAAATAAAAACAGTGTTTTTATTTTTATTTTTCTTATTTCTTCAAATTTGTGAGATGGGATGGTAATTGGCTGGCTACAAATTGTGAGTGCTTGAATGTCAAGGTGGTTTGTTTTTTCTTGGGGGCAGGTGGATCCAATTGGTCACATAAAGATTTTGTTTTAAAAAAAAAAGATGTGGGCATCATAATTTAATATGTATGTTCATAACTTGCTGACTACAAATTGTAAAATTGTCTTTTGTTCTGTAGTTGTATGGCTTCAACATTTGCAAATTGGCCTTGCTTTTTTTTTAAAGACAACATGTCCATTGGACATGATGATATATAATTTGTAAGTTTTAATTGAAGGAAGTTCAGAACAAGCATCTATCCATAAGTAGGACGGAACATGGTTATTATTTTCACCAACATTAATAGTTCATTGTGTTATGTGGCATCCCCATAATTATTACATTTATGGGTTTTGATCATATTTTGTTGTGCACAATGGTGGTGGTGTTGCAAAATGCAACCCCCAACACTTACCTTGCATTTTATGTTTGTTAGGACAAATTGATTTGAATGCACTTGATGGGGTCAATAGCACCAAAGGATTTATGTTTTCCAACAAGGAAAATGGGTCTTGCCTTGAGTAAGCATGTGCAACTAGTGGGACCATGTTGATGAATGCAAGAGATGGGCAACATACCTAGAGCAACAAGAATAGATTCTTGAAGTTGTTCAAGAATTGCAAAAACACATGAAAAGGAAAGGTACACCTCCTTCCCAAATAATAAGATATTTTGGGAATAAGATCTCGTACTTGAAGAATGACCTTATTCAACTAGCATTCTTGGATGATCTTGCACTTTATGTTGCTAAAGGTCATTGACCATTGTCTCTTATTGAAAACCTTTAGTAGAGGAACTCAATTATGCATTAGAATCTCAAAGTTATCTTTCCATTTTGTCATCAACTTGTTAAAGGTGTTTGGGCCTCAAATCCTTGTAGAAACAATGGTTAACCATGTTTTTCTAACCTTGACATCTTGTATCATGTATCATTTGACTTGTGGATGTCACATTTAGGGTTTGATACATTTGCCATGGCAATTAGTTTCATTGATTAAAAATAGTAGTTGATTCATGCTACAGTCGAAATTTTTTGAAGTTCAAAATATCATAGGTGTTAACATGGCTCAACAAGTGAAAGTTTTGTTGGGATTTTCTTTTGGTTTATTAGACAAAATCATTCCTTATGTCAAGGATGAAAGGTCTAACCTAACATCCCTCATCACAACTTTAATATTAGTGGTAAGTTGTTCTTTGTTGAAACTTGCCACTCCTTTCATTGGTTCTTGTTTTGAGCATGCTATGTTTAAAGCAACATTATATGCCACAAAAAATTCTAAGTATGTAGTGGTTTCATTGAGGTTAGTTTGAAAGAAACACAAGTTGCCCTCCAAAATTTAGATGAAGATGACTTCTTTGGGTAGCAAGTTTTGAATGAGTATGTGTTATCTTCTACTTTAATGAACTACAACTTCTTCATTGTTGTGTGAGCTTTAAAGAATGTGAAAACCCACTTGAATGATGTGCAAGACATGAAATTCAATTCCCAAATGTGGTATTTGTGGCTCGTTAAATGTTTAGATTGTGGGGTTTCAAATTGAAAAATAAAAAATCTTCAACATTGTAGTTGTAATCACAAGTCTTGTCGATCCAAACTTGAAAGTGAAAATTTGTAATGCCTTGTGATGACTGCCAAAAATTTACTTAACAATGCTTGTAAAAGGTGTGAGGGAGATTATGAATCTTCATTGTTTGATTTTTTGATTCATGAAAAAAAACTTCATTAATAAGAATGGAACCATAATTGAAGAGGAGGTCTACTTTGAAGATGCATAACATCAATTGATAGCCATTGGTTTTTCCTAACTTTTGAACTTTTTCATAACCAAGAATTCAGGTATTGAATAATCTTGCAAGCAAGTGGATTTAATTTTTTTTCTTTATGTTGTTGTGGGTGTGGATGGTATTTGTTCCAAATGGTTTTGTGTTGTTGAATATGCTTTAGCATATGTTCTAATGATGAACAAATGGTAATTCAAAACATTTCAAAATATAAACTTGGAAAGATTGAATAGAGATGATCTTGTAAAATGTGAAGGTTTTTGGAATGCATTCATTTCTTGGAAAGTTTATTTCTGCCTTGCCATGTTGGACTTGGATTGGCTATGCATTATGCATGTGTATGAATCATTTATTTAATTTTTCATTTTGGAATTGACAACAAATTTGGGCTACTGTCATGTATTTAATTTTCACTTTTGTTTTGGCTGCCATACCATTATGTTTGGGGATAATTACCGAAAGGACCAAAACTATTGATCAATATGTTTATGATGTTTTTTGGCATTTGTGCATGGTATATGGTAGTTTCAAAATGGATGGTAGCATGCATTGGCTTATGTCGACATAGCCCAAAAATGAAGGGTATGTTTTTTTAATGTCAAAGTTTGTCATAGATTTTGAAAATAGTGAAATGGGATCTTTGATTTACTTTGCAAAAAAATTAATCATCATAACTTTTGCTTCAATAACCTTCAAAATTACATAAGCAGCAACAATTTTTTTCCACAATGGTCATTCACCAAATATTCATGAATGGGTCTTTTTACAATTCCAAAAAGTACAACAATATGTGCATATGTGAAATTTATGTGCAAATCAAACATGGGACACTTTCACAAACAACTTGGTCATAGACATATGATTTATCAAACAATTTTTTTTACTAATTGGAAAAAAAAAACCAGCAACTAGCCCCCAATGAACCAGTGATTGATGAAATCAGCCCTAAACTTGCCCCAGAACTGAAGGTTCCAAATGGTTACAAAACTGAAGAACCAAAAACCAGCATCCTTTAAGAAAAGAAGAAAAACCGAAACCAAAGGTTCCAGTTTTTTGAAAACATATAGAAAACTGGAACCGAAGCCCTATTAGGCCCCCTTTTCTTCTGGGTCACCAAGTGCTGAATTTCACCAAAAAAGAAAATGCTGGTTGGTGCCATGGTAAAAATCCCAAAATTCATTTATATTATTTCTAAACTATTACAAATATCCCTATTAATCTCATTCCTCTATTAATCAATATAAAATCTAAATAATGGATCTACTGAATATTCTGAGTTCAAATCTAACATTTTTTGTATCTCTCAAAATTACAAGTCACCAGATGGCATTTTATAGAGGTCACTGAAATGTGAATTCCCTACACGTTTCAAGAAATGTGGTTTACATCATGCATTTAGGAGGCAATTAGAACCTAGTTGCAACCTAGTTGTTCAAAGGTCAAGCTTGATCTCAGCATTGGTACATTACATATGGCAATTTGAGTTTTCACAAGTTGTATACCACCATTAATAGATGATAATCAAGGGATGGGAGAAGTGTGGTTTAGTAAGAGCAATAGGAGTTTCCAACTATCTACTATAGATTTCATGTAATGACCAAAAAAACTAATGAAGATGGTCATGAAGAGTGAAAGATTCTTTGCTAATACATTTAATGTTCACTTTTTGTTAATACATTTAATGTAGTCGGCAACCAAACTAATGAGGGATCGTCATGATGAGTGGGAAGATTCTTTGCTAGTACATTTAATGAAATGGGCAAAGAAAGAAACTAATGAGGATGGTTGTGAAGAGTGGGAAGATTCTTTGCTAGTACATTTAATGAAATGGGCAAAGAAAGAAACTAATGAGGATGGTTGTGAAGAGTTGGAAGATTTGTTGGCCTTGCCAATGGAGGCAAGGATATTGTGTTCAGATTCATTATAAGGTATAGTAGCTTAAGGGAATTTGGCCCCTAGGCAATAGATCTATTTTTATATGAGGATTTTTGAAAGATGATATTTTTGCCTTGTGTTTGAAACTTGAGATTAGTTACAGAGTTATAATATCTTGATGGATTTTGGTTTCTTTTAGAGGATTTTTTTGAAGATTATATATTTGCATGGTGAAATATTTGAGTTTCCATAATTCTTCTTTTGCCTTAAGATACAGTTTAATGTAAATCACAATAAATGGCAAGGTCACAGTGTGGTACACCCCCTTGTTTGAAGATGTTGTTAACATTGTGGATTTGAGGAGCAAATTCCTTAGTGGAGGAGTCCCTAGGGAGTTTGAAATGGACAAGTTTGGATAGTTCTACATTGAATGGGCAGTTTGCATTACCAAAGTACGACCTTTCCTACTAAAGACATTGGTATTGTATTTCCAACTTTCTATGTATATTATTGGATGGATTTGAGTATAATAATATTTTGTTTTGCTACTCTTTAAAATACATGAGAATTCCAAAATTTCTGAAAAAGTTATGAGGTAGAAGTGCTTTGAATAATTTCTTTGGAATTTCAGACAATAGTATGTGTCAGGAAGAATTTTCTCCAAATTTTCAAAGAAGGTTCAGTTCTGTTGGATCCAAATCATGAATGGCCGCTACGGGCACGCTGCTTAAGTGTGCAGTTTTTTGGGGACTGATCGCGCGGCGGGGCAAGCGCACTCGGATTCTAAAGAAGCGCCGCTCGAGGAATGTCGAGGTCCTGGAGCTCCTGTTGCTGCTGCAGAAGGCGGTGATGGCTGCTGCTGTTGCTGCTGAGCCTGCACCTTGCTACTAGTATGAATCTTGAACGCTGATGCTACTAGAGGTCTTTTGTAGCAATCCAAGCACACAGCAGTGAAGAAATCTTGTAGCATCTTGAGGTAGATGGGTGAGTGAAGTCGCATGTATCCCGTGAAGAAGTCCTGAACCGCATCCGTTAGCTCCTCCTTGTTTGATCTGCTGCTGTCGTTGTTGCTGCTTCTTGAATCCTTCTTCAAGATCTTCTTGTTCTTCTTCATCATCATCATCATCCTTGCTACCTCGTCTTGGAAAACCGCTACTGCTTCCTTGCTATTCAGACTCTCGTACTGTCGCTCAGCTTCTGCAGCTGGCTCGAGAATATCAGTTTCTTGTTTGGCTGCTGAGTTTCTAGTGTCGTTAGAATTCTTCATCTGTGACGGATTCGAGCTGGGATGTGGATTCATGGATGCTGCTGTGGCCTGTTGCAGACCCGCAATTCGTAGCCCTTTCTTGTTCCCGTATTTTCCGAGTAAGACGACTAGCTTCGAGGACGATGATGCAGGGCGGCGTTTCATCGACCTCTTCGCTTGCCGATTTGAAGCTGGCACTAAGCTGCTGCTGCTGATCGGCGCCTCGTCGACTGCAGGAGCTGCACTAGCTGGACGTTCGACTTTGAAGTTCCCGCGTGAGGAATTGGAAGGTTGCAGCAGGTTTGCATCCTGCGCCAGCTTTGTACGTTTCTGGAATTTGGAGCTTGAGCTTGAGGATTTTGATCTAGGGAGCAACGACTGCGGGACGTAGCTGTTGGGTGCACGAGACGTGGTCGTGAATGAGCTGCGTGATGAGCTCGACGACGCACTCAGACGACCTCCGCCGCCGCCTTGATCTTGTCTTCTTCCTTTGTCGATCCATTGATCTTTACGGTCGTCCTGATCCGTGACCCGATTGTCTTGTGCACCCTGATCCGAGTCCGTTCCGGAATTACTCATGAGAGCCGCGCTAGAGGCGGATCTAGAGATGTTGCCGATCATGTCTGATACACTCAAGTTGTTGCCCACATCTCCTCCACAACTCGACTCGTCTACACATTCAGAGTACACAAGGAGAAAACAATTGGAAAAATATACATCCGACGAGACGTCAGGTTCAAGCAACTTCCTCATGCTCAGGTCAGGTGATCCATCATCCAACAAGCTGAACTCAAAGCTCTAGAACAAAAGTCTCTAGAATTCTTCAAGACATGTACCTGGACTGTAGTTGAGGTGCGAGCTGCCATCAGTACTGCGGTGATCTCGCGGTGATTGATCCGTCTCTTGTCCAGGATCGGTACCGCTGAGTACTCTTGATGATCTACCTCGATCAGCAAATGGATATCGGCCGGTAGCGCCGTCGACAAGCTCCCCAGCTGCAGCTGCATGTCTAGTGTTGGGATACCTCACAGCTGCAGCTGCCTGCAGGCTATGCTGGCTTCTCCACTCTTTCTGGCTCGTGACACTCAACGTTCTTGAGCGAGCTCTAGTATGCTTACTACGCGTGTAATGATCTCTGGCTTCGCTACTAGATAGATGAGAACTCGAGAAACCAGTCCCATGGAGCTCATGAGAAACTGCATCAGACTTTGCAGGACTCCTGCCGTGGAGGAACAAGTCGACATCGTGATGAGCTGAGCGCCCAGAAGAAGATGATCTCCTAGACACCACGGACGGGCTTGGTGACTCGTCTACAGAATCAATTCTTAGATTGGACTTGTTCTGCTGCATGAGGTTGTTGTGATCATCTCGAGTACTGTGGTCATGATGATCAATGCCACCGCGAGCCGCTGCATTTGCACCGACTGAACTCGGCTTCTTGCCCGCCTTGTTCAAACCCAAGATCCGTGACTCATCGTCGTACTTGAAATGTTCATCTCTACTAGTCGCGTGCAGCTTCTTAGGACTCAGGTGATGATCAGTCTTGTGGCGCAGCTCCTGCACGCCGAGGCCATGGCGTTGCTCCCGACCTGCTGGTGTCTTCAAAGTCGCAAGTTTTGGGTTGTACTCGGAATTTTGATCGCGGCCCCGGCCGGGATGATAATTCTTTCCATCGTCAGACGCACGCGGCCGGACCGAATTCCTGCTTCTCCTCCTCCAACCCGATGCATCTTCGTTGGAATACTGCACCGAAAGCTCCTCATCATCAGCTGCTCTGGAGCTGTACTCGTCTCTCTCTAGATCACCGTGACCGTGGGGTAGTCTTCGACGACCTGTCGATTTGCCTGTCTTCGCGGAGCCTGACATCCTGGACGTCAAAGAAATGGTACTAGACTCAACCCCCGAGTACTGATCATCTCTCTCCTGCAACAAGCTGTGGTGTTGTTGTGGTCTTGAGCTGTTCCTCGCCATCTCCTGCACTCTGACACCATGATGTCCTGCACGCAGCTCTGAGTCACGACCAGCTGCAAGTTTGTTTCCTGTCCTCAAACGGCCTGCTGAGCTCTTGGAATGCAACGAAACGTTCTCATCCTGCTGCAGCCCCTGCAAGCTGTACTCATCTAGTCTCTCTCTGTGATGCTGCTCCTGCTGCTGCGGCCTTCTGGAGCTCATTGTGTTGACCTTGAACTTGTCACCGTAAGAGCCATGGACTAGTTTCCCAGCTGCTGCTCTCCTCGAACGTGAATCGTGGGAACTCACGCTCTCGTCAACGCCATCGGAGCTATACTCATCTTCTCGCGCGGGTGTCGACCTGACCCACTCATGTACGTGATTGTCGTGTTCTGTAGTCGGTCTGATCCGCCTTGTCCTCGAATTTCTCTTGGAACGCGAGTCCCAAGGATCATCGTCATCAGCTCCGGGGTCGTAATCATGATGCCTAACAAGATGCAGATCTGCTCTAGTGTGCTCCATGGCGTGAGCACCATGACCTGCAGCATTCTGTAGCTCATGTACTGGGCTCCTGATCGGCCTAGTCTTTAGCTTCGGAAGCTTTTGGGTATATCTGGAGAGCTCATGATCTCTCTGTCCTGCAGCCTGAACGACTCTTGGTCCGGCAGCAGCTGGAGCCTGATCCCCAAGTTGCATAGCTGTATGGCGAAACGCTGAGTCTTTCCTTGTTTTCGGAATCGAAATCTTCCGGCTGATTGGTGAAAGTTGATTCCCCGCCCGAACCCATGATGACAACGCGTATTCTGCATCTCTCTCTAGGCTACTCATGTTTCTCTCTGGATTCGCTATTCTTGAGTTCAATGACGCGGCCTTTGAGGTTTGTGAAACTTTTTTGTGTCGTGAGTTCTGCTCATCTCTGATCTCTAGATTTGTAGGGCTCTTGTACCCCTCCTGCTGTTCTATGCTGGTCCTTGGAGAGCTTAATCTTGTCGACTGTGCAGTGGGAGGTTTTTGACTGTATCTGACGTTCTTCTCATATTGATCTCTAGACTCTAGCTTTCCGCCGGTGATCACATGATTCCCTAGTTCTTTGACATGATGTTCTACCGGATGAGCACGCGCCCCAGCTAGTTTCCCAGCTCCTATCTTGGAGCTGTTCAAGGAAACAGTTTCGTCAACCCCGGAGTACTCATGATATAATTCTATTCCTCTTTCTACCTTGGAGCTGATCGATTCTAGTTCTCGCGGCGACTCTTGGGACAGTAAACTAGTACCATGGAGTGGACTCACTGCCTTGGAGCTGGAAAAGAGCTCGGTAGAGTCCAGCAGCTTCGCGTGAAGAACTCCCGACCCATGACTTTCAGAGCCTAGTTCCTGACTGGCCAGTACCTGGACGCTGCTGTTGCTTGGCTCCAAGCTGTTGGACGTAGTAGGTGCTGTGCTGGGGGAATTGGCCGATATGCGTGCAGCAGTAGTACTTCGTGGTGTTGACGGAGCTGCCGCTGCTCCTCCTGCTGCCGTCGAGCTGATCAGCTTCTTAAACTGTTTTCCCAACAACTTGGGTCGCTTTTTCTTCTCGGAATCTAACCCACTGAGGAATCCTTGCAGTGTGAGTAGTGCAGGTCCAGTAGTACTGCTTCCAGACTCACCGCCAGCCTGCTTGCCAGCAACTGCTGCACTAGTCGTCGAACTTGGAGTCTGGAGCGCCATTGTGTTGATCCTAGCACTGCTATGCGTCGATCCTAGTCTCAGTACCAGCTGCTGCACCCGAGCTAGCTACAATACTAGTACCGCCTCCTCCAGGATTCGCCAAGAACTTCAACATTGAAACAGTGCTTGCAATATGGGCTGGTTTCTGGAACTACACTAGCTCTCTCTCTCTCTCTCTCTCTCTCTCTTCCATTGGAAATTAAAAATGCAGCTGTCTCATTGACTCCATGCAGCTTACTGTCTGTTACTGGAGACCTTCAACTCTGCAAGACAGACATCATGCAAGAGATCTCCATGGATACAAGCTGCCAACACCAACCAAGTGCAGATCATCAAAGAGATTATTAAAGCTTGAATAAATATCACTAGTGCAGTGCATGAATCAAGAGACAAAAGACACGGCCAAGAGACAGTCTACTATGAACTTCAATAACTTTAGCTCCATCTGAGAATCATGAACATGATCTGGGTTCTCGTGCATCGGCGACACATTGTAATATCTGCCAATTTTAGGACATTCTGGTTCAGTACATATATAGCAACTGCAAGAACCTGGAGCACAAAACCCCCACAAGCTAGCTAGCTCCCTGGGAACCTGCAGAGCTCCGAGCCTGCCAGGTCCACCCCCAAGTTCCAACCATAAATTTATCATATATATATGTATAATTTTTAAATAAATTAATAATATATAATTTTTATTATTTGAAATTATGAAAATAATTATTTTTAGTAGTGAAAATTATGAAAATCATTAAAATTATTTATTAGAATTTAATTTTTTTAAAAATGTTTTAAAAAAACTAGGCATCATTTCTCTCTTCCAATCAATTTGCTCCCTGGGATCACTCTAGTTTCTTTTTTTCTAAAAAAGAAGATGGATGGATGGTGATGGAACTCTGACATTAGGTAAGGGTGATGTTCCTGAAGATAATTAAATATTTGATTGATTTTTTGGGGTTGATTCAAGCTGAATTACATGAATTCATGAGCTAGAGATGAAGTTGCCTTTACGATGGTCAGTTTTGGTGGGCAAGCGTCAAAATTGATGATTGATTGTCTAACTTCAATGTGGTCATTTTAACACTTGAAGTTAGAGTTTTTAGATTTTGCACATGGGTGAAGTCTAGTTCTTAAATGTTTTTATTCTAGTTTTGTATCTAGGTCTCCTATCCATTACTTTTCCATCATTTTAATTACATTTCATAAGATATCAAGTGAGATTATTCAAGAGTCAAAAGCTATAAGTTACCTTAAATTTGGATTAAGTTATTACATTTTAGTTAGAGAGATTCCTTTGTCTTCCTCTGAGATGTGAGCCATAGCTGATTCTTTATGCATGTGCAAGGGCCAAAAAAAAAAAGAAAAGAAAAAAAAGGAGAGAGAAAGTCTTGTATTGTGAGCTTGTTGCAGTACCCAATGAACTTTTCTTCTAAAATGTAATTAGGTAACATGGACCAATTTTCACGCTTTCATTGCTCCAATTTAAGAATATTCATCTATGTGAAATTTTTAATTTTATATAAATTAATCAAAATTCCCATGAAAGTTTTAAGAATTCTCCTCATCCAAATTCTTAATTGATTTCTACTTAATTTGACAAGAAGATAGGGCATTCAAACTTTGGTGGATTAGCATAACTAAAGAGCTCTAATCACACAAAGGGACCACATTAGGGCTTACGGTAATCAAATTTGATGGATTAGGGTAATTGAAGCAAATTATAGGAATGGATTAGGGTTGAAGCAAAAGCTAATCTAAAATAAATGGATTCGGGTTTGAAGTAAAATAAAATGATGGTTTGGGTATGCTCATGCCAATCTAAAATGTAGTAGGAATTTAAAGGGCTGTGACTGATTTGAGGAGGGAGCACCTTATTACTCATAAGGTGCCATGCCCTTTTGAGGCATAAATTTTATGGAGGGTAAGTGACTCTCCACATACACTAGAAAAATTATTGGGGTTCTTCACCTAAAAGATATTGTTTCCAGTTGCATATCTTTCTCCCTAAGGTGTAGTTTCTAACTTTGTCTCTGGCTTGGCGCCTGCCTTACAAAAAGCTGCTGAACATCTGGACTACGAAAATAGCCAAGTAAACTGTTGCTTGCTTCATGCAAGGTTTGGCGGAGGATTGACACTTATCAACTGCGACAGTGGCCTCAGGGTTTGTGTTAACATTCAAGTTATTCATAAAGTGTGTGAAATTGAGGGTCATATTGTCAGTACCCTCAGTTTAGGCAAATTTGAGGACAAGTTTTAAAATGAAGATGCAAAGCAATATAACGGAAATAAAATATGATATTCTTTGCATATATGAAGTTTAGCATGTCGAGTTATAGTTATAATATACATTTCAAATTGCTTGCTTTTGGAAGGATATGTGTTCACAAGAGGTTGGATTGTTTTTTTTTTTTTTATCTCAAACTCAAATGGATATCTATAAACGATTCATAAAACCTTCTCTTTTTATTTCACTTTGTATTTTGGGGAGTCTTTTGTGCTTTTCTTCTTTTGTTGATTTTTCATGTATCAAAAATGCTCTCTATGACATTGGAGGAAATGGAGGAATTATTGATGAAGAGCACAAATGCAGTTAACATTTCACCAAGCAGAAAAAAAGAATTAAGAATTTTGGAGAGGATATCATGTTGCTATTTGGTTAGAGTTTGATTAGGGGTAGGAGATTTTTAACAAAACTTTTGAACATGGGTTTGGGCACAATGGAAGCTAGGAGTTGTTAGTATTGATCATAATGAAAATATCAAAACATTTGTAGGGTGGAGGCTTTGTGATTTGGACTTGTGTTTGGGTATTGGTTGCATTGTTGCACACTGGAGCACCTTTGCTAGAGAAGAGGAAGCTTCTCAGTTGTAGGAAATGAGGCTAAAGCTAGGTTTAGCGATGGCAAGAGGTGCATCAACACCTTATGAAGGTGTCCTAGCGATGGTAGGAGGAAGCAAGTTGGTGGTCGGGAGAAACATGGCAATTTGAGGAGGAGAGGGGTTGACAAGTGAGAGTAGCGCAACAATTTGAGGTCGGGATATATCCTTTTTGGTGATTATGAAGTAGAATTTTTTTTGTGGGTGTAGGCGATGGCCTTGTCTTCAATTGGGGGTGTGTCAATAGTTTTGTTCGATTTA
>Ga0116231_10000028_pt1 | contig 131911 bp, 104 predicted proteins | sample S1TSphgellanicum_2_FD_89695 | JGI IMG/M metagenome (GOLD analysis project Ga0116231, IMG submission 89695) | Host-associated microbial communities from peat moss isolated from Minnesota, USA - S1T2_Fd - Sphagnum magellanicum MG | ecosystem: Host-associated > Plants > Peat moss > Unclassified...
CGGGTTTAATGAAATTCCAATTCAAAAAAAAAAAAATGGCAAAAAAAAAGAGGCTTCTAAAACCCCAGAAAAACCCAAAAAAAAAAAAAAAAAAAGCCTTAAACTAGACTGGTTTCCAATTTCCAAAGCTAATAAACTAAAAGTACTCCCCTAGTAAACAAACAGTTTCGGCATAAATTGAATTATTTCTTATTTTTCCAAATTCATTTTTTAAATATTTATTATTTGTGCCAAAGTTTTAATAATTCGATTGTTGGGTTTGAACTTCAGAGGTACTACTACCTACTCTTTTTGTAAACATAAGTACTCTTTTGCATAATGTAAATTGCATAACATAAATCGACTGCATGAATACCTAGAGTGTGCGAACTTAAATTGACTGCAGGATAACCTAGAGAGTGTGCGAAAGTGAATTGCATATCTAATAGACATTTAGAAGGACCCATTGCCAATCCAACATCCTTGCTTGGTATGTCATTCATATGTAGTCGAGATTTAATGTCCTCTGTATCTCAAATCATATTTGTTGACCTCTCCCTGTTTCTAATTGGCTAGATGGTTTGATTGCTCCACGGGGGTTGCTGTCAGTAGTCTCTGACCTGCTTGCTTGCAGTCCCAGTTTCAGTTTTATGGGTGGGTTTGGAAAAAAAAGTTGGTAACTAAAACTTGGATGTGAGAAATATTTCTCAAGGATCACATACTGAGCGTTGGTGGAGATGCTCTGGACTGTTGTTCCAAGGCTCGTTCGTCGTCTAGGGCCCTGAAAGCTGTGCATTTTTCCAGCTTCCCAGCAGTCTTCCAGTGGATTCAGAGGAGTTAAACTCATGAACCTCTCATCCAAGAGCCTACTGCAAATTTTCAGAAGAGCAATGGCCACACACTACCCCCACATGGTTAAAATATTTGTGTATGGGTACATTATATAAATACCATACCTATGATTGATGTTTGGCACAAACTTAATTCACAAAAGGTTTAGCCAAAAAAAGAGAAAATTTTATTGATATTTGTCGAAATGTTTGAAAATTGAAAACCGTTGGGTTATTATTAGAAATGCACAACACAAGATATATTTTTTGCTTACTTATTCCTCAATTGTTGAAATTGTGAAAAAATCAATTTGAAACTGCCAAACCTCTTTTTTTTTTAAATAAATAAATATTTGAAAAAAAGTCATCGAACATCAATCGTAGTTACAGTACTTTGAGACACCACTTGTACTGTTCAAAATTGTTGCAATAAATAAATTACTTTTTATCATCTTTTGTGGTGAAGGCTTTTAGCGTGTTAAGGTTACCCTTGAAAGGTTTAGCCAGACCAATCATCATATATATATATATAAGTACGGTTCACAAACTCTTATCAAGATCCAAATATTTCTGCATCCCTCATTCTTTACGACACTTAAAAGATTGATGAACTAAGCTCTCCATTGACCATATGCACTCCGCTCGTGCTCAAGGCAACAATGCATGTCAGAAAGAAAAGAGTGCGGCATTGTGCTTGAGTTGTGCTTGAGTTCATTTGATCAGTGTTGTTGGTCAAGTTCACAGCAAGATGTTGGGCTGCAAGCGACATTCAGTGTTTTCTTTTCTGGCTTTCTCTTTTCCTGTTTTTTAATTGTCAATTTTGTGATGTAGCAAAAGTGGTTGTCATCCAGATGAAGATTTAGCCAAAATTGGCTATAAACAAGTGAACAAGAAATGAAAGTTGAAAAAGTTAGGCTTGGCTATACCGCTTGGAACCAGACCCACTTAGGAATTTTCAAAATCTTCAAAGAACTGATGATTTTGATGAAATATATGGCAACGAACTGGCAGTTTTAATGAAGGTTATGTGATCGCTTCTTAGATATTTAAGAATTGTTGTTATATCTGAGAATCTGTTCTCAGATTTTTGGGAACCTTTGCTATATATATCATAAACCAGTTGTTTGGTTTACTGAGAACCACAATTACATCTCTTTAGGAACTGCCCACCCTGAGAGCCTCCAGTTATCAAAGTGCGATTTCTAATAACCGCCCAACACTGGAAAGCACTAAGAACCTTGTGTGAGCTCAGCAGCAGCAGCGTTTCTTTTATTGGCAAAATTTCCCCAAACTTCAACCTGAAAAATTTGATTTCAACCTATACACAGGTTTTTTTATCATGGAGAAAATGGCGCCCAAATTTGCCACATTTTGAAGAAAGAAAATTCCAAATTGCCCAATTTTTAAAGGTAAGTTCCATTAGGAAGTCAAGAATACAGAAAGAATTTGTGTTTTCTTTACTTTCATATCTAGTATGTAGCCAAATTAGGCTAAAGTATTTTTTGGATGATTGCCACTTTGACAACATCACAAAACCCTTAAAAGAAACCCTGCTCAGCAGATGCCAAAGTTCTGGCCATACCCAAGACAGGGTAGACTGTAATTCTGTACCTCTTACACATCCTCACAGAAGCAGGAGAGCAATGATAAAAGCTTGGTGGACTTCCCTCTGTTATAACAGAGATAACAAGCAAAACAGAAATATCAGTATTGTAAGTACCTACTATTATATACCAGAACCTGAAGCATTCTGGTGCATTCATCAGTACCTATAATTGCATCTGTGTAGTTGAATAATTAAGAAAGGAACCCAATCATTCACTTTACGCTCTTTCACCACTGCATCTGTCCACACAGCAAGAGACAAACAAACAGCCTCATAATTTTCTTCCATATGCTCAAACCCATCACTGCAGAGTAGTGGAGTGCAGTGCAGTGCAGGGCTTCAAATTTTGAAGCCTTTATTTTCTTTCAATTGGGTTCTCATCTTTCCAACTCATAGCCCAAAAACACATTGTCTTCCAAAACCCTGAAGGGCTATAATCTTATAAATATAATAAGTAACAACCTGAAGAGCAATAATCTAATAAATACCAGTAGCAACCTCCAAGGATCTCCTTAGTTTACTTGGAGGTACTCATACATACTGTAAAATCTCACTGGGCATTTTGGAAAATCAAACAATTGCAGGCGTGGGCATTTCCATAATACCCCATGTCATTTCTCAAGTGATATCCAGCCTTCACATACCTGTACAGTATAAAGGGAGAAAATTAAAAGATAAAAACATGCTAAGTAATGCAATTGGAGTGAGAGAGTTCTGGAAGTAAGAGCTCCTGAGCTTCACCTTTGGTGGGCACTTACTCTGCTGGAACTCCCCCCCACTCTGATGGCATTACTCTACACCTAGTTGTTTTGGCATCTTGGGCTCAACAGACTCTCAACCTTCAATCTTCATCAACTTATTGGTTGATGAATTGTAATGATTCTGATATGGTGGAGGCTTGGAAGTTGGGAGGGTCTTTAGTGACCATTATCATTGGCACAAGGTTGAAGGATGGTAATATTATCTCATGCAATTATGTGTAGGGTCACACACTAGAGTTGGGGCATTCCCAAAATCAAGGGCCTGAGGCTAAGGGCATGTGTTTTTAAGGACATGAAAGCCCCCACTCCAGCCTCAAAGGCCCATTATTTCAGGAATGCCCTGGCCCGAGGGTGTGACCGGTGTAAAACAAAATACTTTTTTTACTTTTTCATTTTTTTCCATGATAAGTGGTGGGTACCTTTGGGTATCATGGTAAAAATTAAAAAATTACACATGCATTTTGACATGCAAAACACTCGCCTTTGTTAGCATTTTGAAAAGTGAAACACTCACCTCTTCAGGCATTGTGCATTTTTATTATTTCTGCTTCGCTCGTGCATTCCAGTGGATAAGGCACCCACCACTAACACTGCCACAAATTGCAGAGTGTTTTACAGCATGTCGTACTATGCACTTCTACAAAGATGACATCATTAGGACAAAGTTTTTAAGTCAATAGAAGCTCATTGAAAACATTTATAGAAGTTCCATAAGTTTGGAAACCTTCTTAGTTTGTTTTCATGCATGTACCAAATTGTTGGTCCTCAAAGACCATAGTGAGATTATGATTTAGAGCTTCTTCAAAATTATGGGATGGTCTCAAAACCAAGGATTTGAACTCTCACAACATATGCTTTCTAAGTTTGTTGGATGTGGGAATGTCTAATATATCTTCCATTTTGGATATTGAATGTGGAGTTTCCCTTTTTTTTCTTTGCAGATAGTTGATCCCCCATCATCCATCATCATCCTGATCTCATCGGGGTCCAAGAACTCTTTGTTTCTAAGACTTTACTTTCAGAAAGAAAGGTGGTCATGTTAGCTAGAAGCTGACCTTACCTGACATCCTGTGTGTATTAAATATGACATTAGCGAGGAGCAGGGCAAGTGCTGCATGCCAGCCTTTGACACGCCAAAGGGCAAGTACTTTAAGAAATTTCCAGCAAAAAGGAACACTTTCGTGTGAAATTTTAGAAAACCCACTTGGTAGGTTAGGTAGTTGAAGCAAATGTGACATGATTGCTGTGGTCTGTGATTGGTGATTGGTGTGATCTGACACATGTATATTTCACTTGTATCCTCATCTTCTCCTATTTGGCTATGTATATATAATATATAGGTTTATCCTTATCAAAGAGTGAGTAACAAGGAGCTACTAGCAACCCTTCCTTTTGGTTGGTAAAGAATCTGGTTAATGTATGCCAATATTATCTTGGACATTTTGTAGTGCTCTTGGCCATGAGGGAGAATGTTAGACATCTTGAATTTTAGATGTGATTGTTTCAAGCAACATGAAGTAGGCTAGTGGTAATAACTAATAATTAGTAGGTGGTGGGTTTGAAAGAAATTGTGTGATTCTACTAAAATCATGGAGAACACAAAATGAGAAGCCTCATGAAGGTGGATGTGTAGGGGTAATACAACCTCTTGCAACTATGAGGTGCTTGCTTGGGTTGTTGTCATTTATTTGCATTTTTTTCCTTTTCGACTTTGTGTTCCATCCATTCCTTGCACCAACTTTCTTATATTAATAGAACTTCTTTACATTGTGGTACCATTTGCCAACCTAAATATTGTTAAAGATGTTGAAAGGTATTTTCTTTATCTTCTCCACAAAAAAAATTTAGGATCCTCTCAATCCTTTGTGATCATCTTTCAATGTTATTTGCATAATGAATTGTCTTGTCTCACTTGCCAAATTCTCATAGTTGTATAAATGTTCTACATAGTTTTTTCATTAACCTTACATTTTGATTAGGCTAAATGTAGGTTTAAATGAAATATCCAACTTTGCTTGGATGAAAAGTTTTGCAAAGCTTATTTATCCTTGCCCTTGTTTATGAAATTCACGTAGCATATAAAATTTCTAACCTACTGATTTATTTTAGAAATATTTTTTTAATTCAATTTTTTGGATTTTTTTCTTACATGTTTGATAGAGTAAGAGGTATGATAGTTGGCACAACTACTGAATTTTCAATAGGAATCTATTGAATACATGATAGCATCTAAAACTATTTACATAATACATGATAGCAATTGCAATAAGAATTGTTGTACATGAGGAGGATAATGGACACAATTAACTTGAATCAATAAGCCAACATCAACAATTTATGGTAATAGAATCACAACATGAGGCATTATGTCTAGTGCAGACATTTCCGAATCTACCAATATCATAGTGAACAAGTACTTGATAGTTGCGTAACAATAATTTTAACATTTATGTTTTTTGCACTTTGCATTTCAAGGATTTGAAGACAAGATTCAAAGTACATGGAGGGTAATGTTAAGGGCAAAATTAGGGCAATTACTAAATAGGATTTGAATTATATTTTGGAGGGAAGATTTGATTTATTTTTTCATAATGAGTTTTTGACACATGGTGTGAAAATATTGTACATGGTAAAGAGGTAGAGTTGTAAGAGAGAAAAAAAAAGTTCAAAGATGGAACATGGATTATTTTTTTTATTTTTTTAAAAAAAAAATTTGGACATGGATTTTATATTTTGAAACATGAATCACATTGATATAATCTATGATGTTTGATGAAGAAATGTTTGTACAAAATACATAATAGTTGTTATAGTTATGAATTGTTCTAAAACTTTTGTATTTCTTTATGTATAATTCATAATATAAGCTTTGGAACACAAATTCCAAGCTTTGTTTCACACATGTTGCTCAAGTGGTAAGTATTCTTTCATTATAAAACATTTTTAGAAAATAATACTTAACATTCAAACAACATGTGTAAAAGAAAACAAAAGATTTAGTGAGTTAACTCATGACCAATGCTAGAGGTAAAAAAAAATCATAAAATCTTACAAGCAATCCTAAAAACTTGCCTTTTTTTTTTGCATATTTACCGAGTCTTGGGATCAATGCCTTTCATGATTTCCAGCTTGGGGTAAACCAACCCATAAAATGGTGGAAACTCATCTTTGGAAATTGGAACTAGACTTGGATGGAAATAGGTTATTTCACACAAGTCGTTTGTTTCCCTTTGTAATGAGCTTCTTAAAGATTAACTTTATTGTTATTTCCACTTACCCTTTTGAATCTTGGTTATAGTCATCACTTCCAAATTTCATAGAATGTTTTAAATAACACACTCAATTGTCACTATGGCAACACTACTCACACCCTAGCCCAACCCTGTCATTCCACATTGTTTGAGGAATTTCAATATCCTTTTGTCAATTATGAATATGTACTGATTGGTGAACTACAGTCAATATTTGTCCATAAACACATTTGACCAACTTGCGTTGACAATTGGATTGCCTTCTAAAACATGTATAGAAACATGTTGAAATTCACCAAAAATTCATAGTTCAAATGATTTTGACATGCCAATTAAACAAAGGCAACATTTTTAAAACATGGCTAAGAACTTTAAAAACATGGCCAAGAATGTCTATCTAAAACATGGGTAGTAACCTCCAAAACCTAGGGTGTAGAAACTTCCAAAACTTGGGCAAATTTTTTTTAAACATGGTCAACACCCCTTGAAACATGGTTAACACCTTCCAAAAAGAGTTTCATATCCATGGCATTCAAATCTCACTCATGAGGATCAATCCATGACTACTTTTTTGGTTGAAACTTATGTAGAAACACACTCACTCCAAACTTGTACAACTTTCTCATTCATCCCTTCCAAAACATGCACTTAAACTTTTTTGTCATGTGTTGCAATTGAAACTTTAACAATCTTTGCATGCCACCATTTTTTATTTCCTTTTCATTTGATTCATTGAAAACATGTTGGGATTTGTTCAATTCATGTTTCAACCCCCAAAAACAAGCCTAGATTAATCTAAAACATGTTTCAATTTGTTTAAACCCATAGGGGCCTCTATAAAGGCTCGATTGGAAATTTCAAATTATTGAAAAATGTAGTCATCTAAAACCTCTTCACTGGCAATCTAATGCACCTCATTCACACCTACATGTTTCCAACTAAAATAACATCTACATTTTATTACAATGTTTCCTTTTATTGTGGAAATGGTCCTCTGTCTTGCAACTCCAAATGATCCTTACCATCCAAATCACATTGGGTTTCATTTTCTTCTTCATCTTGATCATCCATGGTTTTATCTTAACCCTACTTGGTTGCCTCATTCACAATTTTTAAACCTTGCATCGCTTCCCATACAAACACTTCAAATATGGCCCCTAATATGGTCATTTGACCTTTTTGGTATACCCTCACTTCCCAATGCTACTACTCATCCTTGAAATGTGATGGGTCTTCCAAATACATTAGTTGATCTAGCCATTTTAAAGCCAATTGAGTTGGGAACATCAACATCCATTGATGTTCTATCATTCGATCAAAAATAGCTACCATGTTAGAAGCTTAGGCAGTACTGCAATTTGACCATGGGTTGAAACATAATTATGAATAATGCATTATTTGAAATATAACATGGTGCAAAAAATGGCCATTTTAACTATCCAAACTATCATTATCATTGTGTAGTTTATAGGTTGATAAGTTGATTACGTATAGAAACCCTATGCTTATTGAGACATTATGATAACCAGATATATATATGGATGGCCATTTTTCAAATATGTATTAATGTAGAAACCTACTTTGATTTTAAAACATTATGAAAATGACATCTAGACCATTAATTGAAATTCTATATTTGAAACATGATACAAAACATGGTTTGAATTTATTTTTTAAAAGCAAAAAATGCATCATTACCTTCTACTTTTCTCACATGAACTACTCAAACATAAAATAGGAAACCAACCCCCATAAATGTACCTAAAAATCATGTAAAACATCAAAATTTTGAAAATTCAACTCAAAGGAGTTATAAAGGACTTCAAGTTAGTCTTTTTGATAATATAAAATAGGGAATTCTTGTGACAAATTATTTGTTAAAAAACTGAAGTCCAAATTTTGTGATTTTTTTTCACATAAATAATCACATAAGAAGATTATTTGTATTAAATAAAAGGTGTTTTTCATGAAAAAAAATCCATTCCAATAAACCAAAAAAATATTTTATAATATTGAAATATTAAGGTTTACATTTGGTTGTGATAGGGGAGGAGGGAAGAATAGTTGTTTTGTGTTGTTTGTGATGTTTTTGGAAATTGGATTTGCATTATGGCAATGAAACAATAATAGATGTCAAAGTTATGCATTAATGAATAAAGTGACAATCAAACATTGATTGTTAGGCGTACACGTGGTTAGCTTGGAGTGTTTATTCATGATATTAATGTTAATCTAAAAAATTGAACTTGTGAACAATTAATTTTTTGAATTATCATTTTGTTTTGGAGCATTTCCTTGGACTTCACTTAAAATTTTGCATGGTTTCTCAACTTTCACACAACTTTTCACAACTTTTGACATAAGATATAAGATATGTAGAGGAGGCATCAAAGTTAAATGAAAGATAACCTCCTCTAATTGGTTTCCTTCCATTGGTTTCTTTTTAGTTAATGTTATCATAATAAACAATGATTTGAAAGACATAAAAACATCTTCAATGCAATACCCATAGGCATTTTCACATTAAATATGAACTCCAAGAGTTCAATAACCGGTCATTTTTTGCTCATGGTCTTCAAATAGATTAGTTGCCCCTTGAGCCAGAGCATTAATAGGCCTTTATAGAAGTTGATTCTAAGCTAGAATGAGAAAGTTATGACCCCCCAAAGTTTAGGGGGGTCTTGTTGTTTGAAAAAACTTGGATACAACATATAAGGCATTTATTGTCATGCATTTTAGGCCTTATGAACAAACACTTAAAGAAATGTTGTTGGCACCTATTCCTCAATCAATTGCAATTGCACATGTTTGCACTTTAGTAGTTTCTATAGTTGTATTTTCTTTGATTTCTACTATTGATGTTGCACAAGTACCAAACATGCATCATGGAGCTCCCAAGGTCACCCCAGTGGCCCCGACAACAATTAGGTTCCCTTCTTCAAGTCCATCTACAAATGGGCCAACTTTAGTTTTTGCAACTACTTTTATTATAATCCCAACTACCACGGTTGTTGCTTCTTCTTCACCAGTAATTCCACCAGCACTTATCCCTTCTTCATTTTGATCAATAAACATTGTGTTATAGTTCTTTTGTGTAGAACATTAGGGAAGTGTACAACATTTTTGGATGGATCGATCACTTCTCAATTGCATTATTGATTTTTGCAAACTTTTGTTATATCAAGGAAAAACTTGAAGATCAAGGATCATCACCACATTCAAGGTAGTAATGGGCAACATAAAGCCTAAGCAACAACAAAGGGAGAAAAAAGGTCTTATGTTCTTAAGAGCCTAAAAACTAATTCAATATCCAAACAATTAAAGCATCGCATTGTGCCATCATGTTGGAGTGCCATCACACTAAAACTCCCAAAACCATCACATTTTTTTAATGTTTTTGTTCATTTTTTTCTATTTGCCTTTTCATTTGTTTCCCTAGAGGTGAATGCAAGCAAGTCAAAAATCTGTTGTTACCATTGCAAATGTTTGTTACTCTTTGTTGTATTGGGGTAGCAAGATGAGGCAATTGCACTACTGCTAGTATGGGCTTTCATGAAAGTAGCTACGACGTCCTACTCTTAGAAAACCTATTACAACCTTCTGCTTGATCATGTTTCTTGCAAGTTTGTCCCCATGCAAACTAGTTATAGTATTCATGGTTGTGCTCCTATATTGCCGCCCTAATCAAATTAACCTCTGAGTTTCTTTTTCTTTTTAGTAGCACACTAAGGCTTTTAGGTTTTTTCTCACTATTATTGCTTCCCAAATCCTAGTGTTGTGTAATATGCTCTCATGATTTCTTATAGTTATAGTAGTTCTCTATTAGTTTTTTATGTTGCCCACCACACTAACATGTTGTAGACCCAAGCTAGATTCATCTAGAATAACTACTATTGTTTTAATAAATTTATCTACTGCATTTAACAAAAAAAATCCGTTGTTGTTAGGTGCTTCATTCACAAGTTGCATGATTAAAAATGTATTTATTTATTTTTATTGGTCATGTTTCCATATTGTCAAACCTCTTGCTTTTTTTTCTTGTTTTGTTTACACATTTTAATAAACAATTTTTCCTCTTTAGTAGCAATTATTAGTTCCTTTGTGACCAAACGATAGGTCACTTCACTGGTGTGAACACAACATGTTTTTGAGGTTTGCTTTTTGTTTTATTAGCCATCATTTTTACAGCTGGAATCTCTCCATTACTGCTGCAGACAATGCATGGGGAGGCTTTTCTCTTGGTCGGGGTGTTATGGAGTGCAGGAAAGAGGTGGCGCGAATGATGATGAGGAATGGAACTGTATTGATGAGGGGAAAGGAAAAAGGTGGTAGACAGACAAAGAAGGGGATAGATAGGGGTGGATGCCTGTTTTGAAAGGGACTTGGCTGGTTGTTGAAATTTTTCCGTTGCGCCAGCAACTTGGCCAAGTAGTTTTGTAAAAGCACTTATGAAAGGTGGGTGCCGAGGGATGATGATGACTTGAGGGATCTAAGCCTTAGAATGGGGGTGCATATTGAGGAGAGTGAGTATTAGGGATGAGGGGCTTGGGTTGTAGTGCCTTGCATCTGTGTTGTCGGTTGTGGTCTGAGTGAGTACCAGAGACCCAAGGGGGAACCCTGAAGGTGGGTAGAATGAGTGTATTGAGTGAGAATGAAGAAAGGATTTGAGACCAACATTGCTATTGATCATTTTGCATGAGAATCAGTCTCTTTGAGTGGCACTAGCAAGCTTGGTATCGACTGTTCAGAGTCAGGTGTTTCAGAATGCATTTTGGACTCGAGGGTAATCAGGTCATAGGTCTTTAGTCAAGCAGAGTGAAGGAAAGCTACATTGTTGCATTCTGTGGGGGAACGAGTTAAAGGCTCAATGGATTGAGTGAGCACCGAGAGCTCTGACCTCAAAGGCTATACCTTAATAGGTGTTTGATCTTTGATGAATACACTGGAGCCAGAAAGCTTGTGCTCTCTGGAGATTTTCATGGAAGGTAAGGTGTAAGTTTTGAATTCGGTTATCCGCTCTGCCAATTTGTGAAGTGTATGAGCTGATTCTGTTCAAAGATTAGTGAATGCTTGTAGGAATATTCTGTGATGAGAAGTGAGAGAAAGGGTCAGAGATTGTGGTTTGTCTCAGAAGATCAGAAGAGAGACAACTCTGCTTAGGCCCATACTAGAAGTCAGGTTTGTTGTTTCGTCTCCTCACCCTCTCTTTTTGGTTACACCTTGACTATAATTAATGAAACACTAAGCCTTCTTGTTTAACACTTGCCTGCCATTATAAATCACCACAAACCCTGAATCTCTCTTTCTTTCCCCTTTGCCATCAAAATCCACCTCAAACCCTTATCTTTCATTACTAGGTGGAAGGTTGTAACTTGGTTGGGACATGTCCAACGAGTTGCATTTCCTCCTTCTTTGTTCTCTTGATGTTATTTGTTCTTGAGATGTCATTCCAAAGGTTTTATAGGTTGTAATAAAAGGTATGGTAGGTTTGATTAGTTAACCCTCTCGCCCTAGAAACCTCTAACCCTTCAACAAAACCTATGTTGATTTTTGGATGCCTTTTTTTGAACCAAAATCACTAAATATTTCTTGGAACACCATTTTGAAATGGGGTTGGTCTGGTTTGGGCGATTTCAACAACCTTCATTTTTAATTTTTGAAGGGTGACAAATAATCCAACCTTTTACATGTTTTGGATCCAAATAACAATTTTTTCATCTTCTTGTTTTGTTCACATGCCTTGGGTGCCCAATTTCTTACATCTAGTCCTACCATTCATGTCATCTAAAAGCGAGCTCAATGGTATGTTCCAATATTTTGTAACCTTCTTTAGAAATGTGTGTCCCCTCTCCACAACATCCATGGCATCTTTTAGTTGTTGGTTTGTCCATTTGTCCCGCTTTGAGGTATTAGTTTATTTATTAACTCTACTTCCATTTTGTATTGTATTTGTGGCAAGATGGCATTGTTGTCGCATTATGTTAGTGGCTAGTATTGTTTGATAACCTTGTTGTGTTGTTGGGGTGACAAGTTGGAAATGCTGATTATTTTGGTCTTCATAATTGGTACCTGAAACTTCACTGCGTCACTTCTTTGGCACATTAAGATGTGCTAGAGTGCAATATGTTAGTGGTGCACCCTTGGTACATTGTTGCAAGGTCTCCCGTTGCATTGGCAAACTCATCTTAGTCTTGCCCTTCCTAGTCCCAGTCTCCAAACACTTGGTGGTGTTCATTTAGGTCCTACAAGAGGTACAAACCCATGTTGTTTATATGAAGACCAAAATTCTAGAAAGTGTGTTAGATCTAAATAATGCTCAATGGCATAGTTTTCCACCTCCTCATAAGAAATAACTAGTTTATAAAATGTAGCAAAGTCTTTTCAATCTAATGTTACATTAATTGTGTAGGTAATGGGAATATTTCTCAAGTTACATCATGCTGGACGAGTAGGAAATTTGCGACTAGTGGCATTATTAGAATGAGATGAACCTTTTAGGAATGATGATTGTTAAACCTAATGATAATAGATGTAGTTTGAATACTTGTTTGTGTTTCTTACATTAGCTTTGGTATGCCATTCAATTTTTCCTTTTTGTGCACTATTTCATCTTCTTCAACTTGTTTTATTTTGATTACAAATGTTGGAATCACTATTTCTAACTCTTCTTTAGTTTCAATTGTTGGAAGAACTTTTTCTATCTCCTCTTCTCTCTTCACTTTTCCCTCCTTGATCTTATATTTAACCAATTCACCATCTACTCTATTGTATCCCATTTTGTAATCTCTCTAAAAAGCTTTCGAACTTCTGCAACGAACTCCCTACTTCTTGTGACATACTTAGTTCAAAGTTACAACCTTTATTCTAGGAATGTAAAGCCATATGAAATATGCTCTTGCCTTGTTGTTTGCTTGTTTTTGGTGGGAATCCATTGTAAGAATTGTGAAGGGAAAGTTTTTAATGGACTTACATGGTTGTTGATCCAATGGTATCCAATGTTTGAGTTATAGTAATTGAGGTGTTTTTTGTGTGGGGTCTCTTTCTTGTTTTTTTGTTCACCCAAGGATTAATTCTCAAATTTTTTTTTGCATAAACCCTTCAATTCACAATCACCTCATTGTTTTTGAACGTTACCTTGGACACCTATTACCGAACACAAAATTGCACATAAGTAAGCAGCCATGTGTGTGATCCCAAATGCCGTTGAATTTGTTAATTTGGATTCATGGGGGTTTTTGATTGGGCCAAGTGTAGAAGAGTGAACATTACATTAATTTTGAAGTTGTAAGTTGGAAAGGTTTAAGGATGGGAGTAGAGAAGGATTGTATTTATCCTTTAAAAACAAAGGAATTTACAGAGGAATTTTTTTTCGCCAACGGCAGTGAGATGCTTGAAGCAAAAGGTTTGATACCCAGTATTGGTGGAGAGGAGCTTCTTTGTGAAGTAATTGTGGCAGGAGATGAGGTTGGGCTGTGAAGGTGTGGCAAGGTAGCCAGAGCAAGGAGAAGGGAAAGGGAAAGGCAAAATACCTAGTAATGGCAGGAATCAGTGGTGATGTTGCTGCTCTTGTCGTCGGGGGTGGTGGCAACTCCATCACAATCTTCAACCACTGCATCTGCTGCACACGCTCGGCAAGTGTCAGCTGCTTCTCTCCTCGTATTTGCTTGTCTTCTTCTTCAACCTCATTTTGTCGTTTGCCCCGCCGGTTTGCTCTCTCCGCTTACCCCATGCTGAAAACGGCTCCAATTCCTACTGGCCGTGTTTCCGAACTTTTTGGATTTGTTGGTGATTTACGGTCAAATGTGTACTGCGGCGCTGCCCAACTCAATTCTTCGAGTCACCACGAGGTGTTTTTCTATTTTCTTTCGCATCGATTAATTTCTTTTTTCTTCTTAAAAACTTGCAATCCAGAAATTGGGAGATGGGATTGCGATGGGATTGCAGCTCGAAACCCTACCAAAATTTGAGCGACGAAGTGAGGCTGAGCTTCATCTCCTTTTTTCTGGCCTTCTTTCTCAGACACTTTAGTTGAATTGTGTATTCAGGGATGTTTGCCCATTGGAAATCAGGAGTTCTTTTGAGTTGAAATACATTCTTGATTTTGATTACAATGCTGCAGGAGTGTCTAAACCCTAAACCCTACAAAAGGTTGAGACGGTCAGACATATGATACAAAACATTAAATAACTTCTATATTGCAGAGAGCTAGCAATAATGATGATGACAGAGATAGATGATGTTTGAATGGTCTCATTGTCACAGAATTTGGAGTGGGCAGTTTCGTGATGATGGTGCAGAGGTGGAGGTGCGGATACCCATTCCAGTGGATATGGAAGGAAGCGATGGTGCAGCTGTGAGTGCACGACACATGCAAGTTGACACACAAGACACAACACTCTCCATAGCAGTACAAACCTCACAGGGTGTGCAGCTCCTCTTCTCAGCACCACGCCTCTATGGCCGGGTCAAGACTTCTGAAACTATCTGGTATACATTTGGCTCTGCAATCATTTTGTCATAGGAGACCAGTGACTGGAGATGATGATTCTCAGGATAATCAGTGGACACAATATCTCTGGTAAAGAGGAGCTTGTGTTATAAGGGGATTTCTGATGCAGGATTTTCTTAACTAGGAGTTGATTTTGGCTTTCATCAGTGTAAGAGATTGCATGGCTTAGTGGAGAACAAGTTTGACTTCTTATGGATGTTCAGAGGTTGAGGAAATGTAATGAGTGACAGAATGTGAATAATATCCAGAGTCATTGTTGTTTAGGTGACAGGAGTCGGACTCAACATTTTTCATGATTTTATCATATTGAGCAACCTGGATGACATTACAGATATCTGAAAAAATGGGTTGTGTGTGGTGGCAGGTATGTGGATGACAATGAGATTATTCTCAGCTTGAAGAAGATGGACACAGACTTAAAGTGGCCAGCCCTGCTAGAAGGGTGGACATCCTTAACAACAGGTGTGTCAGAACTGCTTAAGGGTACATCCATTTATGTTGTTGGTGCATCCACCACCATCAACTGGGCTGTTGCCAAGGAGCTTGCCACGGGGCTAGGGTATGTATTCTTGTGTCACCGTTTGATACTGTGGATCTGTATGTGTTGGTGGAATTGCATGTTGAGTTCATGTATTTTGAGTGGTGATGTTCAAACTGTATCCAGCATTTCCTTGAAATTCTAAAACCACTCTTCACAGCTATGTACCGTTGCAGACAGAGCTGCTAATGCAGGAGCTCACAAGCAGGTCACCAAGTGAATGTGAGTGTGGTCCTCACCTCTCTAACTTTTTTGGTTCCCATTTGTAACTAGTGTGTTGAAATTAGACTAGGGTTTTTCCAGTAGCTTCAAAAGCTTGTCCATGTGGCTCTGATACTTTGGGCTTTGCGTCACATGAACTTCTCAGCATGTGGCCTAATGGTGTGGGGTTGGTTAATGCAGTGGCAGCAGCAGAAGGTTATAAGTCAGTGACTGAAGCAGAAGATATGATTCTGAGTAGCCTTAGTTCGTACGCTCTCTTCTTTCCAACTTGTTGGCTTTTTTGTCATTGTTTGGGATCATGTTAATTTCGTTTATCCCCACCCTCCTGTTGACTGCCTGTGACAACCTCTTTTTAACAGAGATGTATGTTACTTTGGAGGTGGTCGCAGTATGAGGGTGGCTGCATTGTTTGGAAAAAAAGCTTCTGGCTACTGGCATAGAGTCCATCTGCACATTTAGCATGGAATTATTTACTCATCAGTTTTCTGAAATGGCCATTTGTGCGACTATTGCAATGTATGTGAGAATTGTGTCACTGATATAAAAGAGGTTTTATGGGTGCAGGCATGTACGCTGTGTTGTGGCAACATTGGGTGGTCATCAAGGCATTGCAGCCCAAAATGTTGGCTGGAACGGTTTGCATGCTGGGTTCACAGTGTGGTTATCCCAAAGCAATGCAGCAGGTACTGTTTGCCCCTAGCCATTTCCTGTAGAGAAAGAGAGGATGCTGAATCAACAATCTGGTAATGCGGTTCCACATACAAGTTATCAGAAGGTGAAATCTGTTGAATTGTTTCCTCAAAATACTTTATTTGTGAAACATTGTGATATTTTTGTTGCGAATGAAGAGTTTCTAACCAAATAGTAGGATTTTTTCAACAATTTGCTGCTGAATACATGCCTGCACCAGCTGCATTCATCAATCAGAATTGACCATCTGCTGAGATTTGGGGGGGAAAATGGTCTATGGGCCAGTTACGACTTGTGGTTACCCATATCCATGTATATGATATTAACATGGGTTTATATCATGGAGTCTAGTTCAATTAGGCTTAGAATGTTTTGTATTTTTTTACACTGAGGTCTCCTCTTCTTCCTGTTTGCTAATATATTGTTGGATCTGAAATCTTTCTACCTTACTATTGGGTCATCTCTCGATTCTATCGAGGTTGATTTAAATCATGGGGATGTAGAAGTTCTCATTACTCAGGAATGTATATTAGAACATTTTGCAAATTGACCTCCCAATGCAGTGCAGCCCAAATTGATGACATTGCTTCTGTGGCTCGACAGATGAGGTAGCAGCAGAAGAGGAGGTGGCAAAAGCAAAGCAGGAGGGTGTGGAGGCCTATGCACAGGCTGATGTGGTAGTAGCACTGGCAGGATGGGATGAAAACTCAGCAAGGCCTGCTGCTGAGGGCTCATTGAGAGCCCTCAAATACCTACTTGAAGCTGATAAGGAGCTTCCTGGTCAGTCAGTAGGACTCCACCTCCCCTTTGAGGATCACACAGATACAGGATGGAAGTCCTTTAACAAATATGTTCAAGCTTTTTGTTGTCAAGAGAACTGATACTTTGTTCTATACACTAGCACAATGGACTCAACATTTTGAGTTTTTCTGAAGGTGTCCCAGCTTACCCATTTGTGTTCTCAAAGTTTCCAAGCACATCAGTGAGAACAAGCGCCTCAATGAAAACTTGTGTTAAAAGTCACCAAGTTCAAATCAATCTTCATGTTCAGGAAATGGCAAGGATTTGATTTGTTCTAATCACTCCAGTTATTTCGTTACAGGAAAGAAGAGCTTGTATTTACGTCTAGGATGCCGGGGTGATTGGCCCAATATCATGCCACCAGGCTGGGATCCTGCAACAGGGAGGCAGCAGCAACCAGGGAAAGCTATTGCACTGTGAGATAGTCTTACTGTATTCCTCTGTGCTTCAATTGAACTTTTTGGTAAATTGAATTTTAGGCACTGACATGAAAGATCTATATATGTGTGTATATCTCTCTCTCTGCTCTTTTTCTCCATGCTATTCCTTTTGAGAGTTCCATGGCCAAGTCTCTGAGTAGTCATGATTAATCTGCATTGGATTTTTGCATCACAAGGGATTTTAGGGAGTATATTTTGGGCTTCTATGTGCATGGTTTTTATTCCATTGCAGATTTCACTTGCACAATGATTTAGTTACCCAACAAGGGCAGTGATAACATCAGCCTATCCAGTTGCCTGGCAATTGGGTTATAGCATTCTAGATTACTAGACAGAATGTGCATTTGACACTACTGTTACAACAGAATCTCCTTCAGAAGGTGCAGCAAGACAAACAAGATTACTAGTGATTTGAATCAAATTCAGGTTCAATGTTTGTCAATCAAGTCCTTTGAACTGTTTCTATGCCAGGTTTACTGCTAAAAACACGCCAAGTAAATGTTGAAGATGCATTGAAAAGACAAAAATCCTCATGCTGTCCTGCTGGTCAGTCCCCACTGAAAGCTGAAATACTTCTGCTCCCCTCCATCTCCTCTCATTGATCTTCGCCACATACAATTCCCAACTTACCATCCCCAAGTTAAAAAGCTCCATGATATTCCCCAAACAAGGTTCCACAAACATTCTCAGAAGCAAATACCATAAGATATGCATGGTTTAGTTGTTGATGATAAGAGAAATATAAAGGACAAAGAAGTGTAAAAGCCCTAAGAGCAGCTCCAGCTGCAGGAGCAAAAATGAACACTACTGCTATTTCTCATGCAGTGCCACTTTCTAGTTGCCAGATCATTTTGGCAACATGGAAGAGCAACCTACACTCAAGGTTGAGAGTTTGCATGGCCATTTGGCTAACAAGTGCAAAAATGTAACCTCGTATATGAATAGTTCAAGCTTTTAATTGTTTGGGTTATCAATGGCAGTGTGTCAAATTGTGTAACTTCACTACAACACACCCATTTGAAGGTACCATAGTTCAACAGCAGCTTTGGCATATGTTTATCAAATGATTTACTTAATTTTGAAGATTCCATGTTGAAAATTTGAATGTTACAAGAGATTCTCTATTTTCCTTCACAAAAATTTGTTCTTTGAAAAAAAAATCTTTTGAGAATTTCAATATTTCTACTCATAGTATAATTTGTGCTATGGTATTTAGCAAAAGTAGTCCTGGGGGCATTTCACCTTTTATAAAAAGTAGTTCATTTGCCAATAAATCAATTATCATGTTGTGAGTTTATGATTGTGTTTTACAACCTGACATGATCACAAATTTGAGATTTGGCAAAAGGTGATGAGAGAGAGAGTCGTTTACACAAATGGGTAGAATGTGTGAACCAACAGATGGGATTCCTCAAACTCCCATTTACACATTTCTTAATTTTTATCTTGAGATTCTTAATAGAACCCAATTTGAAGATGAAAATTGTGTCCAAAGTGGCTAATATTGAACGCTATTGAAAAGATCTCCAAAAAGGCTTTGAAATATTGGAGTTGCATGTTATAATCAAAATCATTTAAAAAAGGTCATGGGTTTGAAAAATTTAAAGACACTAAATATCTAGGCAACTTGAAAAGGGATGCACCGACATATTTAAGGAATTTTGGGAATTTTTATTAAGCATGTAATATTTCCAGTGACATCTAGAAATATATATATAGAGAAGTAGTGCCTCATATAAAGGTTTGGTCTATCTTAAATCCATGATGGGTGCAAATTCTAAGTTTTATTTGCTTTGGGGAGGAGAAGGGTCTTCAGCTAATAATGTACTGTGTCATTGATGCATATCTAAACATTCATTGAGATCTAATTGCCAGGAGCTAAGGAGTGCATTCAAAGTTTGTGAAATAGAAATTGCATGGGTTTATCAAGGAATTACTAGTGATATTAATTGGCAAACCCAAGCCGTACATTGTGCATTGTGTTGCTTTTTAATACTTTGAACACTGCCTTGATTTTCATTCTTTTGACCTTGAGAAAGTTGATGAAGTTCATTTGGAAAACTTTGTATGATCATGTTCTTGTGTACGGTTTATCATAGTTATGCGCATCAACTCCTTTGTTTCTTTGTATTCATGGAGTTTGATTTGTTTTCTTGGATTTGGAACATAATAATGATTTGACTTTTGATTCCTTTTTTTTTATAATGGGATTGTTTCTCCTTGCATATCTTTTCAATTTTCTTTCAACCATGAACTTGTGTGATCCAACCAAAAAAAAATTAAAACAATTTCCTTTAGCCCAAAAGATCATTTCTTACACACCTACACAATGTAAACTATTGTTGATTGCTTCAAAAAAACTTTTATGCATTAGACATCTCACTTGCTACTGTAATTGGCATTAGAGTTTGGCATTTATTATTTCAAAATTGAATTGGCTGAATTTTTTTTAAATTAATTGTTGTAAATGTCGAAAAATGAATTTAGGGTTTAAGGTAGCAAAACCACTAAAGAGAAAAATGATCTTGCCAAGGAGCTTACTAAAGTCAAAAGAAAACATGTTGAGAATCTAATGCATTGATGGAAGAATGTAGTACTAGCAACAAAGGAGGAGGAGGAGAAGGGTCATCATTGTCCAAGGATGATGTCAACTTCTCACAAGAGGATTGTCAACAAATTTCACCACCTCTCGTTAAACCAAGCCAAGGTCAGTAGGTCACAAAATATCTTGGTCTTATAAATAGTTACCTACCAAACTTGGGCACCTTTTAACAAAAATAGGCTCTATAGAGGTACTAGAAGTGGCAATGAAAAGCTTTCGAACCTTTGTAGGAAATGCAAAGGTGGTTATGAATGGGGCAAACTTTGCAATGGATGTTGTTGTCATCAAGCCTTTGAATGTACTTCTAGTTAGTAGTAAAATTGCCTTTGTTTAATCCCTAGATCTTTGAACTTTAAAAGACAATGATTATTCAAAATTGCCAGCTCTTAGTATCAAGGGCCAATGTAGTAACCAACCCAGTGAAAGAAGGAAAGAGTGGCAGTTTTAACCATATTCCCAACAATAGTCACTCATGGGGAAAAGTAGTAGTTAGGAAGGGTGGTGGAAACATAACATGAGAAATTTGCCAAAGGCATGGTACTTGGGGTAGCATCGAACAAGATTTTTATTTGTTTCACAAGGATGATATATTGAATGCTTCATTATTGCATCCTTGTAAGGATGCATTCTTGCTAAAAGGTGTTAAACTCATTTTTGGAGTTTCTTATTTTGTTTATCACCAAATTTATGATATTGCCAACAAGAGTCTTTGGTAACTCACTAATTGTGACTACATCGATGTAAAACTCTTATTGTCTTTTTTTTGTCATATGGTTTATTGTGCCACCCACCCTTATGCAAACAACAATAAAAGAATGAGAGAAATGTTGTTCTTATAACTAATATTTATTAATCATCAAGCACCTTTGTGTTTTTCCCTAAAGTGTTTTGATACTACTATATTTTGTTTTTGCATTTCTTACATTTTTTGAATCTATGGATCTAGTTGTAAACCTCATGCAATGTTAATTGTCACCTTTTGCTTGTTTGGTGGATATGTTCAAAAAATTGAATTGGTCTAGAATGTGGGTGTGGTTGAACATCTAATGCAATTCATGTGAAATGATCTACTCCAAAATGGTAGCAAGAAGGTGGTTGATGTGATTGCACACCATACCATGCTAACTAGGGTGATTGGTGTAATGGAAAATTTTGAATATCACAATCAGTTTGTGCACCTTGGAAGCCAATGTTCATTAAATGACTAGTTGCAAGAAGTTCGCAAAGGAAAAATAAAATTAAAAAAGATGGTGGTAGTTTGAAAGAATGTGACAAAATAGTGGAACAGATGCATGCAACATATGAAATAATTGCAACTTTTCACTCATACTTAAGGTTAGGAGATGTGTGCACACATGAACAAGTGATCTATTGAATTGGGTGGGTGGTTGACAATTCCAATTTTGGGAAAACGTTGAAGGAGAAGGAATTGGATGAACAAGATTTAAATAATCTTCAGAACATCATTGTGAATGCAAAAATAAAGATTAAAAAAAATGACATGGACTTGATTGTGGTGGAAAACAAGTTATGCCAAATGCAATATGAAAATGGAAAAATGTTGTGACTACTAAAAACTCATTTGCACACAACAATCATGAGGGAGTAAGTGGACCCACATTCTATAACTTCCCATTTGTTTAGCCTTCAAAGGCTATGGTGAATGAATGTTGTATTGAATACATTTTAAATTTGTTTTTAACAAGATTGAATATGCACCACTAGGTTGAAAATGGCAACATAAAAATGTATTTGGAGATGGGTTGCAAAACATACTTATTGAATGCTAGGTAATTTCATAGTAAAGACCTTCAAAGAAAAGCCAACATTCAAGTTTTAAAAAGAGCCAACATCTGAATCTTGAGTTTAACATTGGAGGTGAAGAGGATTAAATAGTAGCTTGCACTTGCATGAACATAATTGTAGCATCTTGCAACACATAGGTGGAGAAGGAATGTTTGCAAATTACTTTAATGTTTATGGGTTGCACAACATTAGCATGGTGGTAGCAACAACAGTGCAATGGAAATATCACAGTGGTAGTAACATTAGCACAACATGTTGTTGGTAGGGATGGCAACATAGTAGTAGCAATAACAATGCAATGGAAATATCACAATGCTAGTAACATTAGCACAACAACATGTTGTTGGTAGCAATGGCAACATAGTGGTAGCAATAGTAACAACACAATGGCAACATTATGGTAATACAACAATAACACAACGGCAACAACACCATAACAACGTAACAACAATAACACAATGGTTGCACAACAACAACTCATGATGGCAACAACTAATGGAAGTGTGCAACCCTTAAATTTTCTTCCATGTACATTGTTGAAACTTGAATAATAGAGGTAGTAATGATAATAGTAATAGCTATCAAACATTGACATTCAAACATTGTTCCACGATTTCAAGCATGGAATCCTTTAGATCAATGTTGTCATCCTCCTCTTCTTGTTTGACTTCAAAATCAAAATCAACTAAAAATAAAGGTGTGACAACATTCACTCCCATTACTTTAGGTTAATATTGTCCATTGAAACTCTTTAAAAGCCTTGTTTCTCCCAACCTTTGCAAATCATATTGTTCATGTTTTTTCATGTGTTCCCACACATGAAAAAGTCATGCACAAAGTTTTGGTTTTAAAATTGACATTTGGAAGTCAACTTTAAGTTAGTTTTTGATTGTTGAATAGGTATAGAAATTGATTTTTTTCTTGAATGCATGCTTGAACGAATGTTGGAGAATAACATCAACAAGTTGAAAGGTGTTCGTGCAATTTGTTGGAACAAATATGACACACACATATGGGTATTGTTGTTTCATCCAAGCCAAAAACTCTATACTTTTGTAAACTAAACAATGGTGAATCAACCAAACCATTTTTTAGTCTTGTGTTAAAGTAAATGTTTCCATTTGAATTGCATGATAAGGTATGAAGATGTGTTCAACAAACTATTTGGTGGTTTCCAATGTAGACCAATGGTTGGAACTATAGGTCAAATGAACAAGTTTTTTTTTTTTGTTCATAGGGGGAAATGAACAGTTGATTGTCATGTGGAACACAATTTGTAAAGGCAACAATTTCCATTAACTAGAGATGAAACAATATTTATGATTTGTCTCTTGTCTTCTATTCCAAATACTTGAATGTGTTTTGCTCCTTGAATCTCCCATGTTCTATCAACTCCCATGGGCATAAGGTGAACACCAATTTGATCTATGTTGACTACCAAAAAAAACAAAAATATTGTATACTTTGACAAGGTAATTAAGCAACCATGTGTGCCATGGCTATCCCCTCTTGTTGCCATGGTTCCAATTATTTTCATGTTATAGTGGTTTTCTATGGGTGTAAGCATATAAAATGAACAATTTTTTTACCTTGTCAAAACTCTAGTAAATATATTTTAAATAGCAATTAAAGCCATCATAAAAGGGTGTGAATACATATATAGGAGCCAAAAACCATGTCAGATAATGGTGAAAACTATGATTTTTTTTACATATGTTTTTTTCTTGGCATTTAAAAGTTATGTTAATCATTCCAAATTGTGCTAAATGACTAATATGAAAGTTGAGGAATTCAAATTTAAAATTCAATAAATTAAAATTTGGATTTTGGTTTTTAAAAAGGACGTTTGAACTTGAATATGTGTTATGTTAAATGTGGTTAATTTTACAAAAGACTAAGTAAAGGACTATTGTAATAACATAATTTTGATGGTAAAAAAATTTAAATGATAACAAACTACTACCCAAGTTCAAAAAACACTAAAATTTTAAAAGATATGGAATTTTAAAAAAATTAAATTCAAAATATTTTTTTATTTTTAAAAATTTCAAGAGTCCTTTACCACATGTAAATGAGGTGTAATGTGCATGACATACAAAACAAAGTTGTATTTTATGATGTATGAAATAAAAAACTAAAATAGTTAACATATTTTGATATGATTCAAAATTATGATAAAATTTCAAAATGAAATGTAAAATCTAAAAACATTTACACACTTTGAGAATTTCATATTTATTTAATAGTGATTAACATAAAACATGTGATCTATTGAGACAACTATATGTATTTTTAATAACAAGTTGCAAAATATTTAATTCAAAAATTCTTTCTATGAAAAGTGAAAAAAACTAAAAAAGACTTATAGGCCTTTTGTAAAGTAATCTAGTTGGCTCCTATCTACATACTTGCACCCAAAATTGTGAAACATTTTTTTTTTGCTTGAATGATAAAATATAAGATGTTTTTACATTAATGTGCATTAATTTTCAAATTCCAATTTGTAAAAGTAGGTTTCAAGTAGGGTTTTAAAAAGACCAGTAGTTTTTTACGTCTACTTTTGAACATGGGCTTTTTGTTTCAAGTAGGTGTCAAGTAGGGTTATTAAAGAGATTTTTTATTAAAAAATTGATGGCTTGATAAAATAGATGATGATCTTCATATTATAAATTAATAAATAACTACTTGATTAAATTTTTTAATGAAAAAATAGGTTTGAACACATATAAACCAATCAATTTCAAATCTACTTTTCATTCATTTTTAAGTTCACTTATTTTTTATTTTTTGGGAACTATATTGTTATAAAATTAATACAACAAATGAATGTTACATGACATATAGTTTCACCTAATTTGATATTACTTTTTTGTAATTATATGTGTGACACATGTTTTAAATGGAGACATCTATTTTTTCTATATATTGCATCTTATTTTGACCCCTATATGACTAACTAAGGTGGGTTTTCATGAAGTTTTTGGTATAGGGCAAAGTCACTTTGAACCTTCACTTTATAGAGTCCTTCTAAACTTTAAGTGTTCAACATTCAAAGATCCTTCTAATGATTGGTTCAACAAGTGGTGCATAAAAGCCTTGTTTAGTAGTTTGCATGTTTTTCAACACATTAATGAATTCATCTTTCAATTCCAGTCTTGTTTCTAGAATTGAAAAATGGGTAGGAATGGAAGCAATCCCTTTTGCTATAGCTTCTTTCAAATGTGGTTTAAGCTTTCCTCTTGCTGTGAACCATTCATAAAAAGCTCCCATGCCCACTTTTTTGTACATACAACTAACTTCTTTTAATTTTCTATGGAAGTTTTTCAAGTAGTGAAGAGCATTAGTGAGATCAATGCATGCTTCTTCACATTTACAAAAATGGAAGGCCAAAGGTGTGGTGTAAATTAGTTGGTGTAAGTACCTCATGTCTTTCTTCTTTTCACTAATTTGGAGTTTTCATCCTTATTGTTGTTTTCCTGCTTGATTTTCTTATTTGTAGTCAAAGTTGCTTGAAATTATTTTCACGGCCTTGCAACAAGTCATTTCAAAGTTGTGGAAGCCACTACTCTTTTTCTTGGTTGTGATTTCAATCTCCTTTGAAAATAACTCCAATTTTTGAATTACGACCATTAATCTTTATTCTTTATCCACTTGTTGAAACATGCAATCTATCATTTTTTGTTGATAGCTACTACTTACTATTATGTGGTATTAGTTGAACACACAAATCTTTCTTATTGTTTTGTGTTGTTTTAGTGATGGATTTGTTTGCCTCCATCCTATGTGGAGCCCTTGAAAGGTTGATGAATTTGTTAGAATCTTCCTATAAATCTCTTACCATTAATCCAAACTTTAACACACCAATTCAAAACAAGGTACTTATAATTTTTTGGAAGTAAATTTTGTAAAATCAAAAAAAACAATTAGGCCCACAAAAAATCCTTTTTTTTAGTTAAATAAACTTTGGATTTATATAGCTAAAGATGTTTTACATTTTTAATTGAATTTACAAATGTACTATGAATATGAAATTTTATGATATTTATAATCAAAGGAGGATAAATATTGACATTAATCCCATTTATGATTAAATAGAAAAATAATACTCATTGAATGTTAGGGTGCCCAAAAAATATATATGATGACCTTACACCAACCCTCCCTTTATAGCTTCAACATGAGCTTGATCTTGAACATTCTTTGAACATCATCATCAACTTATTGAACTTGATTGAAGGATTTTTCAAGGTAAAATCTTGAACATATGGGCATGTGAAATTTGTTGTCATTTGTTTGAAGGATTTGGATTTATGTAACATATTCACATTGGTTGCATTTTTGCTTGCATATTTAGATTTTTGCACCATCAAATGACTTAAATGAAATTAATCAAGTTCATAACATATAAAACATCCACAACATATCTAGATTCATAAACATTTGTTATTAGATTTTTTCAAAGGATTATTCTAATTGCTTTAATTTTTGAAAGTTAAATCATATTTGATGATTGTTAAATCTACTCACCTTGCCAAAAAATAAGTAGTTGGTTACAATGACATTAGTTTGAAAATTGTTCAAACCCTTTAATCCTTGGTGGAAGAGTTTGGCAATTGGGAAATTTTCCATCAATTTTACTTTGGAAATGCAACAATAGTAAAGAATGTGAATCCAAGTTGCTTTAAATTATATTAAGTGTTTTCTTTTCATCATTTAAGTGGTGAATCAATGTTTTGGGACAATATTAAATTGTCTTTCTAAATGGGGAATTTTTTTTCAATGCACATTCAAAATCCATGATATGAAAATTTTTGGACGAACAAAATATTAATGGTTTTTAGACTTCAAAATTTAAATTTCAGAATGAAGTATAAAAACTTAAACAATAGACTTTGAGGGTTTGCAAATATTTTGTGATAGCTTTGCAACCTAGAGCTTCTAGCCCAAAGTTTCATAAAATCATGTTTATCACATGGGAATAAACACCTATTATGTTTTCTTATAGAATTTTTTTTTTCATGTCCAAGGTGAAAGGAAGAAGGAGAGGCCTTATATGTGTTTAGACCATGAAGACTTACTCAAGAATTCAATATCTTTTCAAAATTACTTAACCAAGTTTTGATTCTTATGTGAATCATTTAAAAAATAGCCATGATAAATACTTTTAGAAGCAACAAATTGAATTTCTTTTTCACCTCAAAATTGATAAAATGTTAGTGAACAAAATACAAGCCCCAGACTACTTCAAGATGAGCATCATGCATACCCAAATCCTCAATGTCACAGTTGTTTAATGTAAGGTCATCAAAGATGTGATCCATGGGACTTGAGAATGTCAATACAAAGTGTATTTTAAAGACCATCACATACAAAAGTGTTTTGAAAACCATGGGCCATTACAAGATTACTTAGGTCAAACCTTAAAATAAAGTGATATCACAAACAATACCTACCAATCTAGAATATAAGGTTTAAGAACATCATTGGTCACAAAAAACTTACACATCAACACCTATCTAGAACTAGTGGAAAGATAAGAAATATCTATTATATTTATTTCCCCATAAACAAGAAGTTTTAAGTTCATTTTCACATCATTAGTTCACATTGTGATGTCCAAATGTTAACATGGCACTTGCTTGCCAAGATTTAGACTTTTGAATGCATTTTCTTTCAAGGAACGTTGGGTTTTGTAAACATTGATTATATTTATGTGTTTTGTAAAACTCACACTTTCACAAACCTTTGATTGTACTTTTTTTGTTTTGAAGACCTTGGAGTTTTGTAGATTGGTTTGTGATTTTTGAAGGGTTGAGTTTCATTCTTGGTGGTGTCACTATTGCCAAACTTTAAAATTTATGCCCACAAGTTGCAAGTTTGCCTTACTTTTCTAGGCATTCAACTTGCAAATTCCTTTTTTTCGTTGTTCATGTCATCATTCATTTCATGCTTGAACTACTATTTGTTCCCATATTTTGTGTTATTATTTTCTCAATATTTGTGTTTCTAACTTTTCTTCATTTGTTTTTTTTGGGTTTTCTAGTCTTTTCCCATTTGCATTGTTTTCAAGTTCATTTTGATGTTTCTTTTCATCTTCAATTTTTTATTTTTTGTATTTGTGTTCTTGTTTTGTTATGGGGTTTTTTTCAATTTTATTGAGGGTCTTATTGTTGGTCCTTTCAATTGTTTATATTGATGGTTTTTTTTGAAGGTCCATTTTCGTTTTCATTACTTTGTTTACATGTTTGTGTTGCATTTTTCTTTGCCTTCATTTGATGTCATCTTCTTCTATGTTATTATTTCTTCTGCTCTTCCTTTAAAAAAATAAATGTTGTTTTTCTTATCTTGGTTTTTCTCTTCCTCACACTACCTAAAATCCTTGTTTTGCTAATGTTTTTGACTTTCCTATTGTCTTTTCAATCTTTCTCATTCCCTTCTTCCTATCTTCACTTAATATTGGATTAACTTAATATAAAGGGAAAAGACAGAATATCTTTGTCCTAAAGAAAAGCCTACAAATGAATATCTAAGCTAGCATATCATGTAGAAAAAATGCTACCAAACTAAAATCAGAGTCAAAATGTCGTGAAATTTTCTCCAATTTTTTCAGAAAATTTGGGAATCAGGTGAAGTTCAAGGCAACAATGGCTTTTGTGCATGTGGGTTTTGTTTTTTTGTGTGTTTGGTACTTTGGGGTGTCAGAATAAGTTGTGAGGCAGTATGATAAGAATATAGAAATCTCCAAAAGCATTTTAAATAACCTAAAATGATGTAGGTGTTACGCAAATTCTCAATTTTACATACTACCACATTATGAGTATAACCAAATTTATGATTCTTTGATCATGATATGGTGTAGTTATTGTGCAGATCAGTACCAGAAAGTACTGAACATGAATAGCAATCTATCTATGAAGCAAGGTAGTTAGTTAGTTTGTTTTGTTTTGTTTTGTTTGTAATTATGAGATCCACCGAACCTGGATGCTTCAGATCGTGTTCTTGGTCTCTTTGGAAAGCTCTCGATGAGGAGGGGTGCATGGCCTTGGTTCTATGGCATTTGGACTTGCAGTGCAAAAGTTCTTCAATATTGAATGATTTCTTCACTTAAAATTAAATTAAATCGTAGCTGAAAATTTAGGAGGAATTGGAATGTGCCTTTGGTGTTGTTGGAAAGATCTTGATGAGCAGGATTTAATGGAATTTATTTGGTGGTAAGATTTGGATTCAGAATGTGGGAGAGATTGATTTTAAAGTGATTTCTGCTGCTGAAAATTCAAATAAATTCCTAAAAACCAGGTTTTGGAAGGAAAAATCAATTGAGGACATGGTAACAGTTGGGCCAACACCACAGGCCACACTAGTACTGTGTGAAAAATCCACCATTATATCTTAACCCACCATTATATCTTTAAATGTTCTGCATTTCAACTTTCAACCTAAACCTTGCTATCAAGCACATATTATAATACAACCTATATATTTGTATGTGCTTCATAAACTTTCACAAACAGCAGTCCACAATGACATATAAATGGAAGAGCAGAATTCTATATATACTGCAAGAAATGCAAGAGACAATATACATCACAACTCAGTAGTTGCCATACAACTTTGATATTCCGCACTCCCAAGTAAATAATACAGGAAAACAAAAGAAGCCACAAGAGAAATGCATATCCAGAACAAGCTCAAAAAACAGGACTTGGATTGAACAAGAGTAACTTCCACTGCTTTGTCAAAATGCTCAAGAGAAAGCATTGATGTGGAAAATGGGCTTTGGGCATACCCACAGGCTCATGCACTTCAGTACCAATGAGTGTCCATGGAGATGACATAAGGTTCTTGTCCTTACGCAGTTTCTCATTCCCCAAAGAGTGGGAAACTTGTAACTTCCCTTTTGGACAGAAATCCTATCTTCTCAAAACTCACTATTTTTGTCTTTCGCTTTGCACCATGCTGTGGAATTACAATGGTATTGAAGTATCTATCTAAGTCATGTGCAGTTGGCACTGACAAAATTCCAGCATCCCTTAAAAAAGCTTGATCATACAAAGCAGTCTCTGTTGTCACAATTTGCAAGCTGACACAACTGGTTATATGTCACCATATCTGCAAGCACAGAAGACAAGAATCAGATGCATAGCAACAATTGAGGAACTGATCCAATCAAGAACCGCACCTATAACTCTGTCTTTCATTAAGGACCTTTTGGATATCAAGGCAAACAATGGGGAAAATGGTCCAATGTTCTAGGTATCATTCCAAAGAAAACAGATTTAGCTAAAACTGCCAACCCTAAAACCACAATGTTGTTAATTATAACCCATACTGCACATGTACATGCCTCTGCAATCCCGCATGAGCAGTTTGCATGTGTCAAACATGTGAGGAAGTTCCAAAGACATTTCATCTTTTGATATGTAAACCCTAAACCTTTCATCTGAAAACAAGGTGTATCTGATTATCTGGAAAACAGAAGCACCTGAACGCCATTTCCTTTCCTAATCCGTTCAATCAAAGGGTTTAGGATTTGCGGTGAAGTTTCAATTGAAATTTGTGCTCCTCTTTGTGTCTGTGTTCTTCTCAAGTCTGTGCAGTTTCTTTAGCTTTTCCATGGAAATTTTAATGAAAAAACCTCGCGCAAAAGAGGAAAGCTGCAGCAAAGACGAGGAACAAAGCCTAATTAAGTTCGAGGACGGACCGAAAGCATCTCCGAAATTGGTACAGATTTCAGCTCGCAGAGCACTCTCGCCCTCGACAACGCCCACAACCTCGACGAAGTGTGAGAGGGTAGTGCTGCTGCTAGCAGCTTTGCGCACGGTGATAGAAGTACCGTCAGGCGCCTGGCCCACCAAATCCGCACCATCAGACCTGAACACTTTTACCACGGTAGTGACTCTTCGTCCCAGGTACTTCTTCAACAGCCCCGCATTCACCATGGGCCGAGGATTGCAAATGTCCGTCATTGTTTCAATCAAAAACCTAACTCAATTATGTATCAAACACACAGATTGCACACCCAACTCGCGCCAGCGCGCACACACGCATACACCAAAACCTGTACAAACAGGTCAAGCAATACACAACTAAATACAAAATTGTACACCCGGATTTGCACGCGCGAGCACAAACGTAAAATCGCAGATCACGAAAATGCGCACACAATTCGCAAACATATTTGCATCAGGAAGATCTAGAGCCTGAAGAATCCGAATCACGAGCCTTTGCGATTGTGCACCGCGGACAGTTCTTCGTGCACAGTTTTAGGGTTTGTGGTTTTGGAGGAGCGAGGGCGGGCGAGGGCGGGAAAGTCTAAGAACCGGAACAGCGCCGGAAAACATGACCGCCGGTTTCTTTTATGATTTGGTTTTCTTCTCAAATAGGGTTGGTTGCCCTTGGCCAAAAAAACAGAATTAAAAGTTGTGTGTATGTGTGGGGGAAAGGGGGCAGGCGGGAAGAAAAACATTTTATGAAAGGATATTGTTGGGTTTATTATCTATGTAATATTTACCTCTATATATATATATATATATATATATATATATATAAAGCAATAGGTTCTATTAAGTGGGAAGACATTAAACTGGCCAAGCAAACAGGTGTGTTGCAGGTTGTTTTTTCTTCTGTTTTTTGAAAAATTGCACAATTTTGCCACCTTGGCAAAGAAAGGATTGCACATTTTGCAAATATGCCTGAGTTGTGAAGAAAAATTTATGCAAACATTTTTCTTTGACATCACCAATTTGGTGAAAGGGATTTTCTTTTTTTTGAATATTGTTGGTGACAGATTAGGGGTGGAAATAGAAAGTTTTGGCGAGCACTATTTAGGGTTTCATTCAAAATTGATGAAAAATAGTTAGTCGATAGGGAAAATTTGGCTCTAGCTTTCATGGAACATTGCTAAAAAGCTTGAAATCACATTATGGAGAAATTGAACCCCAGTCATCAAAGATTCTACCCACATCGACATAATAGGCCTCCCCAAATGTTTTTTCCTATATGTCTACATGAATTTTCCATGGGATAGTTTTTGACAAAAGGCATTTGCTAATACCAATTGTCTTAGATATATAATATGTAGGTGGGCTAGCCTCAATTGACATAGGTGCATTCAAAAAGGCATTTATTCAGGGCATGCCATCCCTTGGTTTTTGGGCAACAAGTTGCACATAAACAATTTTACACTTTCAAAAAAAGTGAGTTGTTATACAATACCTTTGGCTTTTCATTGAAATTCAAGGACCAAGCTTCATTCAAAAATCTTCCACATTCAGAAAATTGTGAAGGACATTTTACTTGTCATCATCATTGAAGTTGTGTTCAATGTTATGCACCCTACTACTTAGTTTATTGACAACAATAGTGCATTTTTTCCACCATTGTTCCCTAACATTAACATTCAACATCAAGGATTTTCAACTGCATTTTTTCCCTATCTTTAAACACATTGGACGCCATGCATTGATCTTATCATGTTTAAAGTCCTTTGTTCACCTATAGGTTGCCAAATGTGTTAAAAAAAATCACAACCCACCAAACTACAAATTATAGTTTTACACAAAAGTAGATGCAATAATCAAAACATGAAACACTCATGATAAGTGTAAAAATAATATATGGAGATAATTAAACACCATGCATAACATCACGCATGATGATGCATTGAATTTTGATCTTATGTTATGACATTCATTAATGCGCCCTCAAGTCCTTAGTTAGCCCCAAATTGGGGCTAAGTCACTCAAGTTGCGGAATTTCTGGGACTCGGGGCACGCTCCCAGCTTCTAGCACTAAAGGGGGTGAGAGGGGCGTGCTGAAAGCTCTAGGATTAGACTAGGAAGAGGGACAAGCTTACTCATTTATTTGGTCCTGCATCCAAATCCAACTAACAAGTTGGTTAAAACTCATTCTGCACATTTTCAATGTTGGGACAAGCCATGGGCGACCTTGGACTCACTTGATTCATCACGGCCCGGATTCGGGGGAAGCCACCACCTTCCCCCATATAGTATTCTTTGCAGCTCATCGTGTGGCATGGGATCTCCTCTATCTGGATGCATATCAGAGAAGCTCACGATTCTCTAGCCCGAATTTAACATTTTTTAACTTTTTCTTGAGCGCTTCTCGATGGTTAAAATGGAAATCTGCTCTGATTCAGAGGATCAACAGATCTCCAAGCTGATCGAATCCTCTTTGATTGCTTACAGGATACGAAAAGCGGGGCGCGACGAGCGTTTAGGGTTCAAAAAATTCAAAAGCAACAAACTGAGCTCTGGCGGCGACGACGGCGCCAAAACTTTCCCTCCAACAAGCAAGGAAGTCTCGTTGGCTACCAACAAATCCTCTGATTCGCCAGTGCAAGGCTCTTGTGAAGCTCCCGCTGCACCGAGCACTCTCCTCCCGGAAAGCTTGCTTAGCGAAAAAGGGAAGAGCATAGGACAAGCATCGGCGGACCTGGTTGCACTCAACGAATAAGAGAAATGCCAATCTCCAAGCAAGGACGCGCAAGCGACCATCGCATGGAGCGATGGAAAATCACACGAAGGCCACCTCCAATGGCCATCTTCGTCGATCAGACATCGGGACGTCTCAACGCAATTCGCAAAGGGCGCAACCGGGGCATCTAGAAGCTCCTCCCAACCTCAAGTACCTCCAAAGAACTCTCTTCCCCTTCCCCGCATTTCAGAACTATTCTCTGTAGTGGTGGGCCAAGGACCAAACTTGGAGAACCAAGGCGTTATCGCCGAAAGGTTAGTAGCAAAAGAGGACCTTTCAACCGCGAGAGGAAAAGATCCAAGTGAGAGAACCAAGTCAAGAAGGAGATCGAACACCTTCTCAGCCACTCTCCCCAACCCAGCTCTGATCACACGTCCAGGCCCATCGCCGGTAGATTATAGTTTGGAACTAGAAGTGGAGTTCCCACAAGATATGGTGATTGAAATGCAAGGCGACGCTGCCAAAAAAGTTCGTAGAACTGTAATCAGATGCACCTTGGGGGGAGAACGACATTCAAAGCTTTGCATGAATGCCTGAAACTCGACCTTCCGACGTTCTACACTTCAACCACACTTCTAACGCGGGGCTACTTCCTGATTCTCTTTGAGAACAAGGAAGGAGCAATTTCAACAAGGAAACTTACAACAGTAGAATGGAGCAGGCTCGGCCTCTCCTTCTCAAGATTCTCGCCAGACTTTGATGCAAGTGTGTAAGGAGCAGAAGCGCTCCTCACGCATATGATAAAGGTACAATTTCCGGACTTGCATGAACAATTCCGGAATGCAAAAGCTTTTACCATCATGGCAAGCAAGCTTGGCGAGGTCCTGGACATTGAAGCTGCCGACTCATACATCAAGAGGCCGGTCGGCCCCATGGTAACGGTAGAGGTTCAGGATATCTCCAAGCTCGCGGGATTCATCAGAATCCCATCCATGGCGAAAGGAGCAGCAACCACAAACTCAATACGACAAAAGACTTTCTACTCAGGCCTCTCAAACCAATGCAGGAGGTGTCGCAAATTCGGACACCATGCTCGTGCTTGCAACACGAGCAAAACCAGCCCTCGAGAAAGATCAACGCAACACAACCCTCCCCCGAATGCAAGCACAGGGGAGGCTCTGGACCCACGAGAAGAAGCTCAAGGCACGGCCCACGCAAGTAAACTAAAGCCGCCTTCAAGAGTTCCATCGGACCCACATGTTAAAAGGAGTGGTAGAACGCGGGCTGACGCACCGACAACTACGGGTCCCCCCCGGACTCTCTCACAACCAACCGGACACGCAAATCCTCATATTGAAAGCTTAGCGCAAGTCTCCAGCCAAAGGAGATTGACGAGCAACAACCTGAGGGACCAGGAAATGTCAAAACCATTAGAGCCCCCAACTCGCCTCAAGAGCGAGACCCAACCGGAAGCAGAGCAACTCACAGCAGGAGGTTCCACACCAAACGCTAAGCTCCACTTTGGATTTCCAAGGCTAAAAGGAACACATACACAAACACTAGAGGCGAATGCCAATCCGTTTGCCAGCTCAGGGGAAGGAAACAAAGAGGTCAAGCGACACAATAGGCCCCACGTGGAAGCAATGGAAGGATGGTCCTTTCAAGGGAAAAGGAGACACACTCCTAAACTGGCCTCGCCTAGATAGGAAGCAACTCAGCTTCCCTTTCACACCCCGCAATGGGATGCCACGCCAAGAGGAAAGAGAGGCCTAATGCATTCAAAGGTGCACCCCTCCTTCTTCACCTCGCTAGGCATTCCAACCCCGCCAAATAAAGAGCCCTTCAGAACCAGGATATGGCCAGTCCTGGTCAAAGAGAAGAATTCTCAGAAAGAGATGTTAGTGCACTCCAAAAACCAAGCTTTGCCGAGCCTCCCATTGAGCATCAGGATCATGAGGCTAGCTGAAGCCGCGGAAGTGGAATGGTCCCCCAGCTCGGCTTGGGTGGACCTCATCCAATGCATAAAGTTAGAACTAAAAGAGAAGATACTAAGGTTCAAACTCAGCATCACCGTACAGCCCCAACTGGAATGGGTCTAGCAGGTCTGGCAGGAAGAGCTGAATAAAGGAGGGATGGAATGCACCATCCTTGCCTACATTGACACGGGATCAAGCGCGCTGAGTGTCCAGAACAAGCGGCATTTGCACTTGAAGGTCTTGGAACACACTCCTAGCATGAACAATGAGGTTGAGTTCGCCGCCTCGACACACAACCTGTTAAGGAAAACTGACGTGGAGAGCACGACTCGCCAGGCACACAAAAACTGCATGGCGAGCATTCTAGCCTCTCCACAGGCGGCAAGGAAAAAATGGTTCACTAAGGTAGACCTACGTAGCTGATGACCCTTCAAAAGGGCAGCTTAGACCCAACATACACCGACCACAAGGCGGAGAGCGAGGACCAAAAGCCCCCGCCTAGTGACCACATCAGACTCCCAGGATCGATCAACCAATCGGCTGCCTGCAATAGACTCACTTATGACTGAGAAGGCCCTCACTTTAGCCTCCCTCAATGTCAGAGGACTAAGGGGTGGCACGACCAAGCCAGAAGAGATTAAAGTTTAGCTCACTTCACTACCAACACCCCCCCCCCCAATTGTACTCATTCAAAAGCACCACCTCGGGAAGGAGGATACCTAGGATTTTGCCAAAGGTATTGAGTTCTGGCAGGGCAACTCCTTCTGGAATGAGGGCATCCCTATGGGACGCTCGCAAAGAACTAGCGCTGGCACGGCCATTATGGTCGACAAGGCAATCGCCCCATTCATCACAGCGCAGGGAACTCTAATAAAAGGCCACGCACAGTTCATCACCCTTCAACCTCCTGGTAATGGCACACTAACCATTATCAACGTATACGCCCCACGCTCTTCCAATGACATAGCCCAACTATGGCAAAGGATCAATCAAGCCGATTTCAACTCGGACCACATCATCCTAGGTGGTGATTTTAACCACCTAAAGGTGACGGACTGTAAAGGCACAGCTGGTGAGAGACAAATGCACAAGAGGGAATCTGCCTCCTAGCATCACATGATGCTCAGATATGGACTTACTGATGTTTGGCGCCTAGACAATTTTCAAAAATTATCAAAGAAGGAGTTCACGTATGACAATGGGAGGGTAGGAGCAACCTCAGCCATGTCTAGAATTGACAAATTTATGGTCTCCCAAACCTTAGAAGAAAGGGGAGAGAGAATTGAAGTAGCGGCCTCGGTGAGAAAGCTCACAGACCACTCGCCCCTCCTCATCATGATATGGGGGCAGCATAACGCCCCTAGCAACCCCCCGCGCTTCTTTGACATTTCTCTACTGAGTGATGAAAAAAGCAGGCAAGAGATGCTGGAAGCCTAGGTCGGGAACCATCCCCCCCCCTCTAACGATCTGGACTGGTTAGCCTGGCTAGAGGCCACCACTGGCAGGGTCATGTTGTGCAACTCGTGCCTCTCAAAGGCAAAAAGACATGCACAAGGGACGTGCATAGGAGCATGCACCAAAAAAATCCAACTGGCAGAAGTTCAGCTCCAAAGGGACTCGTCGAACGAGGAAGTGAGGAGCATCCTTTCCAACTCGCAAGGCAAGCTCGCAGAGGTCTTTCAGAACTCAGTCGAACGCAACTGCCATTTATCCTCATCTAACTGGCTCAGGTACGGGGACACATGCTCTAAATTTTTTTTGACTTCCACCGTGTAGGAAAAAAGAAAACCATCTTACGAGAGTTGGAATCCGTGACAGGCACCATCACATGCCAAAACGATCTCACACAGTATATAACCGAATACTACACTCGCTTCTACTTTTCAGACGCGCATACACCCGGCACGGCGAAAGCTCAAGCAGAATGCTGGACCAACATTCCGGTAAAGGTCACTCAAGACACTAATGCAAGTCTGACCAGGGACCTCACGGTAAGAAACATTCTAGATGCCATCAAAGCGCTACCCAAAGGGAAGGCACCTGGGCATGATGGTGTACCAATGGAGTTTTTCCATGAGTATGCGAAAGAGGTAGCGCCAACTTTGCTTCAAACCTTCACGACTATGCTCAATTTTGGGGCAACCTCGGCCTCCATTAACAAGGGCCCAATAACCCTCATCCCCAAGGTCGGGGACCGAGCTAAGCTTAGCAATTGGAGACCCATAACTCTATTGGGCAACATCTACAAAGTTCTGGCGAAAACCTTCGCTGGCAAGATCCAATCGGCCTTCAGTCACATAATTAGGCCCAATCAAACAGGCTTTGTGGAGGGGAGAAGCATACTAGATAACATCTTCATGGCGCAAGAAGCCCTGGGATGGGCAGAAGAAAGTGAGCAAGATCTCGTCCTGCTCCTTCTGGATTTCGAGAAAGCATTCGATAGAATCGAATGGGGGTTTCTTTTCACGGCACTAGCCAAGTTAGGCTTTAGCGGCACCTGGGTGAGATGGGTCGAATCCCTGTACCAGGCGACCTCTTCCGCCATCAAGGTCAATGGAGCCGCGGGACCTGATTTCTAGTTAGCCCAATCAGTAAGGCAAGGGTGCCCTTTGGCCCCATACCTCTTCATATTAACCACTGATGTCCTGGGCTATATGATGGCGGACCCCAAACATGGGGTGGAAGGCCTTTCCCTGCCTAGAGGAGGTCTGATCAGAGATCAGACGTTCGCGGACGACACCGCCTTGTACTTATAGGGCTCCCCGGCCAACATGGATAGGGCGCAAAAGGTCTTCAAGACCTTCTGCCGCACATCCGAAATGAAAATAAATTGGCACAAATCCGCTGCCATCTGGGCTAGCAAGAAGGAAAGAACATGGGAATGGGGAGGAGACGAAGGCCTCAAGTGGATTCCCACTGGCGAGGGAATTCGATACCTCAGAATTCATGTTAGTTTACACCTCCCCCCCGAGGCAAATTTTGACACAATGATGATTGCCCTCAAAGGCAAACTCATCAGTTGGAGCCACAACTTGCTCTCACTAGCAGGCAAGATCCTGGTGGCAAACCAGGTCCTACTCGCATCAATATGGTACCTGGTAGCATGCTGGAACCCCAATCCCAGAATGTGCTGCTAGGTGAGGGGGGTCATTAGAAACTTCATATGGGGCGGCAAGGATGCGCCCGCGAGAGCCAAGGTAAAATGGGACATTCTAGCGTTCCCAACCACCCAAGGCGGCCTGGGGGTCACCTATCCCATGTCTCAGTCTGAAGCTCTACTAGCTAAGTTACTCGTAAGGGGCCTCGCACCAAGCGGGGAGCCCTGGAAAGAACTGATGAGGCACAAAGCCGACCAGACCAGGCTCCCAATTCACGGCAAGGGCCCCACCAACCTCGACCTCAATTGGCTTCTTGCTGCACCCAAGCTAAAGAGGCTACAATGCTCGATGTGGAAAAGCATTGTTGGAACCTGGCTAAACATAAGGTCAGGCTTGACCAAATCAGACCCAACAAACACAACCAAAGTGTTCAGGTAGCCACTCTTTGGCAACTCGTCCATCCTCAGTACGAACGGCACCCCGTTCGGAGTAAACGATCTGAGTGAAGGATGCGCTTTTGCACATTCCGGGTGCTCTCGGATCAAGGACTTATGGAGCCCAAAAAACAAAAAATGGAAAGGTTTTTCGAACTTGGGAATGAGCCACCACACCTCAAATAGGCGATGTAGAGACATCATCACGGCTAGCATTCCATGGCGCCCGGACGAGTACGATAGCCACATCCAGGTAGGCGACTAGATTGGCAGCCCAACCCCCGGCACAGGTAACCCATTTGATTGGGTCTATCTAGTGCTCGAACACACCTGAGACAAGGCCAGCGTGATCGAATTCAAAAATATCACGACCAACGGTCGCATTCAAGCTACGACTCAACAAGCCCTCACGATCTCTACGACGAACTACCACACGGTTAGAGTACTCTCCCAAAAGAAACCCGGGGCAACCCTCAAAGTTGCCAAGGACCCACCGGCACCAGGTAAAAAGCCCCCCTTATACTGGATTTTCGAAACAGGGTTCATCCAGGATCTCCCATGGGACCCTGGAGAATGGCACTGGCGAACCAACCCACCTCTGGGCGACGCACCATTCTTTGGCTACACCGCCAAAAGGGGCTATATAAACACCCGAAAGACGACCCATTCCTCCAACATGCTGACCTTCCTGCAAGGCCTCAACCTCCGAAACACCACAAACTCCTAGATGATCGCCAGGCTCTGGCATAACGCTCGTCCACGCAAGGTGGGCACGCTCATTTGGCTGACCCTAAACCAGGGCCTCACGGTGGGTACCTGGTTACAACTCATGGGAATCACTCCGCAATGCAAAGTCTGCGATTCCAACGTGGAGGAATCCCCTCAACACTCCCTACTGGAGTGCCCTATGGCGTAACGTGCCTAGAAAGCTTACAAGAAAATCTGGGACGAATGGCAAGCGCCCTAGGACATGGTAATCACTTGGCCCTTTGCCCTCCTTGGCGAGGCGACCATCGAACGCGACAACGACCCACCCAAACTCCTTGCATACCATACTGGAGGATTCACATACCCCAGGCAGCCATTAGACATCCTCCGTAGTTTCATTCTTTACCACCTTTAGTCGGAAAGATGTAAGAAACTCTTTGGATAATAGTATTCCCTCAAGAACGTTCTTACTCAGGCCTAGGTGGCCACCGTTGAGGTCGATATGGCCTCTTGGAAGGCCATTAAATCTCACCGACCCACCAAGGATCTTGCTATTCAAACTAGCATTGAGTTAGACTTTAGAAAAGAGTGGCTCCACTTGAACATTCTGGGAAAGGATAATGCCACCATTGGGTGGCATTTCTTCCCTCCTTTGTACTATTTGGACATTTCTAATGAATGATGGGGCTGTTGCCTCCCTCCCCTCTCCGGGGTTCTCCTGCAGCTCTCTGCCGCACTTGCATCCAAATGGCTTTTTCTCCTGGGACTCCCAAAGTGGAGTCCTAAAACTGTCCTAGTTTGGACTTCTGGGACTGTGGGTGTTCATAACTTCTCGCCTTGAACTCGGATCGAGACGAGATCTAAACCAAAGTTGTAGCTATCTTCAAGAGCTTTCTTACGATGTGTCACACTTCACCTGCACGCACCGGAATCGGGTTGATTCCTAACTTTTAATGGTTGGCCCTTCTTTCGACCATAACTTGTGCTACAGATGTCCAAATGGCTCATGCGAAGCCATTTTGGACATTTACACTTCAAGACCTTTCCAACAATATAAAGAACGTTTCAATGCAAGGTGTTTTGACCCCTGCAATCGCGCTCTAAATTTTCGAGAGTCCCGAAGGACTCCCAAGTCCCATTTTCGAGAATGTGAGTGGCGACCTCACATTTCCCTCAAAGTGGGGTTGCGACATTCACATTCATGTTTCAGTATCACAATATGCATTTTTGTGTTCCCCTTGTGATCCATTCAAAAGGATGTTTAATATTTTCTTGATTTCTTTGAGTTGTGAAGTGAACATGAGATGAAGGAGGTCATTCACCTTTTGTCCAATTGTAATTTTTTGTAATGTCACAATTGAATGGTGTCAAACATTATAACTCACAAGGTTAACATCTATCATAAAATAATTGTAAATAAGTTGCAAAAGATAAGGATATTTAAAATCCATTTTTCAAATGGATAAATGAAATATGAAGGAATATATTCATCAAACTAGTTGTAAAATAGTTGTAAATAAATTGCAAAGGATTGGGACAAAATCCATTCACATCAAATGGATGAATGAAATAATGAAAGAATATATTGTTGAATTAGTTGTAAAATAGTTATAGATAAGTTATATAAAATAATAACATAATTCATTCATCAAATGGATGAATGAAATAAAAGATTATATTTGTCAAACTAGTTGTAAAATAGTTGTAAATAAATTACAAAAGGTATTAACATACATCACCTGTCGACAAATGGATGAAAAACCATGTTGGCATTTCATTTGCCACATTGGAATTTTGTTCACCACATTGGAATGTGCGTGAGAATATAATGTGGAAATTAGTTGCAAAAAAGTTGCATATAGTTACATTGTATATACGATATTATATACAACATAGGGTGTCCATTGCAACTGCTACAATTATTACAACTTGTTCATTAGCACTCAAGGTCGTATAAATACCATGAGTTACAAATGTCCGTTGCAACTTGTTCATTAGCACTCAAGGTCGTATAAATACCATGAATTACAAGTGTCCATTACAATTGGAAAACCTAGTTGCAAGCCCAATTGTAAAACCTTATATTTTTTCATAGTGTTAATTAAATTATCTAGTTAATGTGGCTACAACACAAAAGTGGAAAAAAAAACATTGATACCCATAGATCTAAAATGGTCAATTCCAAATACTTAAATAAATATCATGACAAATATTTTCATTTCAAATTCATTTAAAATTTTCACAATTGGACCCACTTAACCATTTCATGCAAAAAACTATTAACCTCAATTATGCCACACTAATTCAATTACCATTTAGTTGATTATGATAATCATGAAATTGTTGTCCGTAAGATGCACTAGATAGAAGGTCCACAAGTTACCGGGGGTTCTTTAATAAGAAATTTCCTTCATTTCTCCAACTTTTGTAAAATCCTTTTTTTTCAATTGTTCAATGGGGTTGCAATATCGATTTGCTTTTATTTTTGTAAAAATAGAAAAAAAACCATTTATATAACAAAGGGGATGGGAACCCATCCACAAGAAGTACAAGGTAAATAAAAGCCCAAAAACACATGTCATGAAATAACATAACAATCAAGACATCACTAATACACTAATAAAATAAAAGATCATAAACTAAAAAGGCATTGTATGTCACAAATCAATTAATAATCAAGGTACATTAGTTGTGATGTGTGGAAAAAATGAGGAATGTTTCCCAAGTGTGATAACATGCTAAAAGAATCATAATGGCCTTTACATGTTAGAAGGTTATGGACACATGTTGTCAATAATAAAAAATAAGCATTGTGATAAATAAAAAGGATCATTAATGACAAATTATAGTGGCTTGAGACAACAACAACGACAAAAGGAATTGAAACAAGAATGAAGACAACCATAAGTCTATGACAAGGGGGATGAAGTTGTGTTTTGATGCACACTTAATGTATGATCATGTCTTTTCTTGAGTGGCAATTGTCATTACATGTGATGTTATGGACGATGCATGTTATACGGTATCCATGTAGGTCAGACTAGCTGTGACAATGTCTATTAAGGTTTGAAAGCCATTTTTAAAAATAATAATATTGATTCATTGTCAAGTGTGGTAGGGGAAAAGGTGGAAAACCTCTTTTTATATGTGTGTTCCACTTTCCAAAACAATAGTGACAATGACATTTTGAAAATATTGTGGGTTGCAATGTGTTCACTCCCACATGGGCATTAAAGGAAATGGTATGTCCATGTTGACAACATGAAAAATGTGTAACTATAGGATGTGACAAGCCAAAGTAGGTACATAACATCATGTGAAAATGAACCAAGGACAAACAAAATGTAAGTGTGGTAAGACAGGTTAATAACTAAGCACTTGTGGTTGGACCTACACAAGATTGGAAATATGTTCTCATGACATCTAAAGGAACATTTATTAAAAGTGTGACAAACTTTTGCTCATGTAAGCAATCCATCAAGGAAGCATGTAAATGAAGATACAATTATATCACAAGTTTTTCAAGGGGGACATGAGAACATACAACTTGGGGTAATAAAATTTGGGTATTCCACAATGCCAACTAAAAGGGAAAAGTGTTGGTTTTGACATGTGCCACCACATTGAAAAGACGAAGGTGATCATTTCATTAGAAATAAATGACAAGTGTGAGTGATTAAAGCCCAAAATCTCAAAAAGGCGAAGGTAACAAATTGAACCATGGAATGAAGGACAAGCCCTTTGAAGAAATAGGTAAAATGAATTACTAACGAACTAAATGACGGAACATAATGTCAAAAGATCTTGCACCCAATAACTTTTCCAACATAGCCATGGTACACAAATTTAAGTTGGCAAAATGTTATAAAATATTATAATTTGATGTAAATAATTTGTTACTTATGTAAATATTTAAAAGTTAAGTTTGGTAATTTATGGTGGTTGGGTTTTATAGTTTGAGAATGGTTTGTTGATTTATCACCAAATAATGATAGTTTCAGTTATGTGCATGACTCACACATGATAATTCATAAAGAAAGTAATGTGCATGATTCAAGGATGATGACTTATTAAAAAAATCTTTACACAAATTAACGTGCATGATTCAAAGCTGATGACTCATTAGAAAAATTATGTTACAATTTAATATGCATGTTGAATGACATGGTGAACCATGTGATGTGTAAGTATTTATAATTTTTTTAATTTAGTTCTTTTTTAGTTAATATATAAATGAATGTTTGAGACCTTTGGAAAACATTTCCACTTAATGAAAATAAGTTGTTGTATGAATACAAAGTTCCATGGAATAAATGTATGAAAAAAATTAGAAGTTTAGTCTTCAAAGATTTTGAACATTGTTTATAAATGTGTGAAATTCACGGATATTTATGCAAATAAGAACATAGATTTTCATAACTATGTAATAAACATACATAATTTCAATCCTACACCCACTTATGGTTTGCAATACCATGTGATGATGAAATTTGAAAATGAATTGAAACCAATGAAAAAATATTTGTGTTTTCTAAGATTCACGAAGTTTCAAATGAAAAAAAAAAAAAAAATTAAATTATTGGCAAAGATGATAGAGAATGCGTTTTTCTTGACTCAATTTGATGAATGAGTTCATTTTGTTTTAATATTTGATTTGTATTTGTGGGAAAACAATCCTTTCATGTTTCAACAATTCTTTTTGTTTCAGTTTAAAAGACATTGGTATTTGATGATTGTCATTGCTAAGATTTTGGCACATGGTTTGAAATAGTTAAACCAAGGTTTTATTTTTTCAATTTTGTGATGTAGTTGAAATGGTAATCATCCATAAAATGATTTTGCTAGATTTGATTACAAACTAGATCTGAAAGTAAAAAAACACAATCTTTTTATATTTTTAGCTACCTATTGTAACTTATCATAAGAATCTGGCAATCTGATTTTTTTTCAATTTGGCGAATTTGGGCTTATTTTTCCATGGAAAAGTCATTTGTACTAGTCAAAATCACATTTTTCAGGTTGAAATTTGGCAAAATTTCAACAAATAAAAAAACACTGAATTAGACCTGGAGGATTTAAGCTTAATAAGGCAAGCTTTTTTTGGGGGGAAATTAGGTTTTCATAACCAGCTCTTGTGGTTTAGGGTTTAGGGATTTCATTGTTAGGTTTTTGGCACAGGGTTTAAGAAACTTAGACCTGGAGGATTTAAGCTTAATAATTCAAGCTTTTTTCTTTGGGAAAATTAGGTTTTCATGAACAGCTGTTTGTGGTTTAGCTGTTTAGGGTATAGGGTTCTGTGAGACTTTGCAGTTTCAATTTTGTGATGCAACAACCCTTTGCATTGCATTGTGTGGCCCAAGCTGCAGATATGTAAGAGATTTTTGGAGAGGCATGCATTGCAGTGATCAAGCCTTCTTCCTCTTAATGTCTAGGTATGTTCAATCATTGAATTTATATTGCTTCCTTGTTCTTTCTCAAACCTGGCATTGAGATTTGCACTTTGTTGATCTCCTAGTTCCATATTAAGCTTTCTAATTTTATTCTGGTTCTTCAGAGAGCTTCTTGTTTTGAGTTATGGATTTCAATGAGTTAGAGGCAGGTGGGACGACAGGGTGAGGCTTGCATGACATACATGGCCAAGCTCAAGAATAGAGGCAATGAAAGACAGTGGTGCCATTTCAGGTGATATGCAACCCTCTTGCCACACCACCAGAGGTTTCAATACTGCCATATGAGTGAATGCTTTGCAATTGTGCAGCGGTGTGATGAACCCATAGTGTAAGATTGATTTGGATGCAAGGATTTGGGTATGCCAGTTCTGCTTTCAGAGAATCCATTTTCCATTGAGTTGCTGGGATGAGTGTGGCAATCATGTTGCAGGGACATATCTCCAGCCAGTGGGGTGGTAAGAGTGTGCTGTGTTACAAGGCACTGCAGGATACATGAGTCTGTCAGGGAGACTGGCAGGAGGGAGGAGGATTTGGAAGTGGCATGCATGGTGGGGACAATGCCAGGGCTTGTGTTTTGTGGGTTATACATGTGCAGCAGTAGAGGATGTGACATGCATAAAGAATGCAATCAAGCAGCTACTGGCAAATGCGAGAGATTGTATTAGCGGGACTTTTGTCTTATGGCAACATGGTGCAGGTGAGCCCATTTAGTAGTTGTAGGAGTTGGCAGTTCAGCCAGACGAGATGAAGATCAGCAATTAGGTTTCCCCACAATCAAATTCTACATGGAGGCAATTTGGAGCTCTGGCTATGAGATTTCTTTGGCATGGTCTGGTTCACTGGAGCAAAATAGTCTCATGAGAAAACTTGTTTAATATTTTGAGAGTTTTGATACTAACATAGGCAAAGATAGCATGGAGAATACTGGGGGAATTGGTGATGGCTGAGACTTTTGTTTCCAATCAGTTAGAGAAATCCTTGCAAAAGCTCTTTGTTAGCGATGAAAAACACCTGAAGATGTTCTTCAATGGTCTGTGGAACTTATTACAATATGTCAAGTCAAAGTTTCTGGTGCAATTGAACCTTGCAGTTCCTTGCATAAAAAGGTGTTCGCTCCCTTCATAAGCTTTACAGTCCTGCTTTCATGTTTCCTGTTCATTGTCTGCAGTTGCCTCATTTCACATGAGCAAATATGAGGTTGGTTCTGTTCTACTGGTAGACAAGATGTGAGATCTTTGCCTTATTGAGATGGAAAAATATGCCGGTGTGTCTGTGAGTGAGACTGAACTTGGGATTGGGGGTACTACTGCATGGAAACTGTGTACATTGAACGGCAAGAAATCTATTTCTTTCAATCTAAAGTGTTGAATGCATTATGCTCCAATCCAACAGCTGCAGGGACTGCATCCTGAATGCTGTTTATGACTCAATGCCAACACAGTCAATCCCTGTTCCTCCAGGTATGGTGTGATGGCTATGGAACCTGAATGTCTACTGTCTATTTCAATGTGCAGCACATCTTTTAGCAGCCCTAAGATGGTAGTGACCTTTTGAAAGGCAAATGTGTCATCATTGATGTTCTGCATACATCAAGGAATGGTTAAACAGAGAAATAACATTACCTTCTATGGATCACTTCTCTCCTTAATTTTTCCTTTTGTACAATCTTTGCCATTTGAAACTGCAGGGCCTCTTGGTTGTATACTTCCACTGTAAACTAAAGGCGTGCACATTGTTATTATTATTGGAAGTCTTTGATGAACATGCATGTTCTTTCTCAACAGGGTGGTGTTTCCAAGCACTGGGGGTTTGAAGCATCTCCTCCTGCATGTCACAGAGGTCACCAAAAGGTGTCTTGCTGTCCAAAAACTGCAATGGTGCTCTGGTCATTATAATTTATTGCATACACTGCCTATCTCCTGTTTGGGAGAAGCTAACTCAATCTGAAGGTGGGTGAGTACCATCCAATACCCAGAATTTGGTGACAGAATGGTTTCATGGCAATCAATTTCTTGGACATAAACTTTTCCTGAAAAGTCAATTTCCTTCATGTTAGTTTCTCTGTGGAAATTTAAAGATGCCTTCTCTGAACTCATCATGGCCAGCCTCCCAATCTCCAAATCTCAAGCTCTCAAACATTGTCCATCAATTAAGTGCCCCACCTCCATCAGCTGCATTCCTGTGCCATAGCAATTCAAGCTCTAGCAAACCTTTCTCCTGCTTGCATCAGAGTAAGAAAAGAACTCAGAAAAGAAAGCTCAAATTTCAATGTGTGTTTGCAAAGATATCTGTGCTCCAAACATTCTAATATGTTGGCTTTGAAATCTATGTTACAGATGGCATGAAGACATGCAATAAGATCCAAGTTCCACTTCCTGGCAGAAAACCCTCCTGATAAGGGGGGCAAAATCATCAACAGAAGCTCAGAAGAAGCACAAAAATCTGAAGGTAATTTGGGTGAGGGTGACCAAAATCCTAAAAGGGTCTCCAGATAAACCCTTTTCAGGTGTGGGAAAAATCCATTGAATTTTTCACTGACAGTCTGTTGCAAAATGCATGAGGTACTATGCAATCTTATGTGATATAATCATCCTCAATATAAACTAGAGAGTATTTTCATTGACTTCTGCACTTACTCATGTTGCAGTTTCTGAATGCTTTTGGAAGTTCCAAATTCAAGTGGAGAAGTCCAAGCTCAGCATATGAAACACAAAGCAAATAATTAGGCTCATATCAAATGCGTATTTAGGAGCCAAAGTGGGATGGTGGGGTGGAGGATGTGCTAAACCAGATGAAAACACCCCATCATGCACCCCACTCCTGGAGACAAATTTGTGGCATACGCATGGGTAAAGTTATATAAAATTCCAATTCCCATACACAAAGTTTCTGGCATAGATGTCAAAGTGAGTTATGTAAGATCATATATGTTGCATTGTTTGTATGAGCTTTGACGATTTACCCTGTGAACTTTGTGCAGTTTAACACAGGTGTGGTGGAGAGAGAATATTATCACGTGTACCCGGTGTGTACGGGCTTTACTGCAGGAAAAGAGATTGATAGAAGTAAATGAATTTATTATGCAGTGTTATGTGGTTCTCTGTCACAAGGAAAAACTCTACTTTGCATCAAAATCAGATTAGTGTTGTGCATGGTTGATGTATTAAGTAATGACCCGGCCAAGTGATGGGTCGCTGTGAGCAGGGTCTGACGAATGACCATTATCTGACCATGATTGGCACATGGGAGAGATTCTGCCACATCATTAGGAACTTTGTAGACTATTTACTAGACCTCAGGATGTTCTTATGTGCTAGTCTGCATGCATTTGAAAGAGCAGTTTACCCTGAGAAGTTTAGAGTGAAGGGGGGAATCTCTCCTGAGTGACAATTATGTTTGTAGATTACCTAAGTATCAGATTAGATAAGTGCTGGCATGGGTAGTTTGCTGATTGCCTTACTTTCTACTTTACATAAGTATCAGATTAGTGAGTGTGCACGCATGTGTAGTAATCATCTCTCTTGTGGATGATTTGCAAGCTCTTCTTGTCCCAGAGTTTCTCGAGACACAATAATTCCTAGCCCACCTGCAAGCTGCTGCAAAATAGCAAGATCAGGCTGTAGGTAAAATATATGTATTCCAAATCCCTGACTGAAATGGAAATTCTTCTGGTTTGGGCCAGTTTGTACCTAGCACAAATGAATAGTCATGATTCCTTTCTATTACCCTTTTTGGATTTTGTTGCCAAACCACTTTGGCAGCAAGCTTTGTCACTAACTTTGCACAAACCTTGCTGTAAAAGTTTCCTAGTTGTTGTTGGGCCTGTTTAAAAATCATTGCTCTAGTTGTTAGGGCTGAGCTGCTTCGGAAATATTTTAATATATTCGAACTTGTCAAAGCCAGTGCTAATTGTTTTGTTGGCTGTGTTGGCAAGCAAAATGAAGAGAAAAAAATCATGAGCAGACTGTTGTCTTCTTCTCTCCATATACACCAAGCAGCATGCTATACACATAAAAATTAAGAATTGTGTTGGGTACATGATTGCATTATGCATGGTTTCACATGGAGCCATGATCCACCAACCAACCTTGTCTCAGATTATTCAAAAGATTGAATTTTTTTCAAAGGGAAATCCATTTCAAATTCCCATGCTCTTGGTTTCCACAATTTCCAGAAAGGGGAAAGGGTTGTTATAAAGAGAGAGTGGGGATCAAATAGAAGGCAACAATTTCCTTCTATGATTCTTTTGAAGAATGTGCTTCCTTAAGAACAAAAAACATTCTGTCTCTGAAGAAAAAAAGATGCATGGCTGAATAAAAGTCGCAGAACATCTCGGGGATCACATTGGGAACATCAAAATTCAAAAGATCCTCTCCCCCCCACCCAGACCTTCTTAGTGCCCCCAACCCCTCTCCCCAAAGGGAAAATAGTCGACCCATTTGGTCAGTCTGATTGAAATCTTCTCTTGCTTTGGTCATAGACAAGATGTTGCCTCCATTTTGAAGGCAGGCAGGCTCCATGGTGTGTCCTTGCAATATATATATGTTGAATCAAGGCAAAGTACACCTGCTAAGAGGAGGAAACCCATTGGTATTGGAGAATGGGTGGGAAGCTTTGGAGTGAAGGTAACATGAGCTAGAGAGTGGTTTGTCTTTCACCCCACCCACACTAACATTAGTGACAAAGTCTACTTGTTAGGAGTGGAGAGACAGAGACAGAGAACTCAAATCAACACCTAAAAGGACTCAATGACAGACAGACAGAAAGATGACAGTATCCACCCTCTCCTCGTGAAGACAGCTGCTGTTGCAGCAACTAGGCTAAAGAAGAAGAAAGAGCCCCTGAGAGAAAAGTCTCCAACCCACTGGTAAATAGTATCAACCTATTGGGGGCCAGAGTGAAATCCTCAACCATTATATGTGCACATACTTGTTATTGTAGGCAGCACTTCTGTTTTTTTCCCTGACTGATACTTTGCCCATCCAAGATGTGTCTGGTGGTGTCCAGACACATCTTGGTGCTGGCCATATACACTTTAGACCCTGGTATCCAGGTTTTGGGCTTTGTAATGGACACTGGTGTTCATTTCAAGCCCAAAATGTGCATAATATGGGTCCAAAGTGTGTATTTGCATCCTTCATCTTTCGAGAAAAAGATGGATTGGGCCAAGGGCAGATAAAGAAAAAAAAAAGCAGGCAGTACTGCCTGCAATAACAACTATGTGCACATAGATAGAGTGGTGGGGGAGCAAAACCCACAGCCACCATGAGGGATGGATGTTGGGTGGATGGATAGGGGGAAAAAATTCCATTGGTATCCTGTTCCTTAGTTAACCATGGTCGTTGGCTCAGTTGCTAATTTTAGCTACCTCCTATAAACTTGCTAGCCCTGACCTGTGTGGTAGCTAGTGTTGGACTGATATATAGACTACAACCTGCGTATACAATGTATTAGTAGGTTAAAAGAGTGCCAATTGGGTATGACCTGAGGCAATACCAGCCTTATACCTGTACCAGACTGGTAGACTGGCAGGGGACATGTATAATACCTACCTTGTAAACATTCCAAGACTAGGTTCATATTTGCCTCATGCGAGGCAAACATCAGCCTGGGTTGCAAGTTGCAACCCCACCCAACCTGGGACAGCAAATAGGTGCGGGACTACTAATAGCAAACCACCTGGACCAATCATTACAATGGGCAAATCAGAAACACCGAGTAACAACAGTCAGATCATATTCATTACACTCTTTTTGGCAGGTGAACAGCGTCGATTGGCTTCTTACCAGAGAGCCAAACCGGCAGGTTTTGACATTTTTTCATCCAATTATACTCTGCAAGATCACATACTCAGCACCGCTGGAGATGCTGTAAGGGAGCATTTATATTTCACACAGGAGCCAATCACTATGATTAACCAGTCAATAACAATCAATTCTTTTTGGTTCATATTTTGAAACCTTCACTCTTTCAGCACAATTTTACAGAAAACCCATTTTCATACCCACTATATTGTTGACCTCATCCAAAGTTTGGATGGAGGTGCTCTATCTCTCCCCTTTAAGCCTCAAAAGGCAGGAGTATAAATAGTCACAATAGGTACTCCAGCTCTTAGGGGTACTAGTTCAGGCCAAAAATGGTGATAACTGATTTTAGGAATAGAATTTGCATGCAACCAATGAGACAGCTGAACATGCACTCTCAAGAGGGCTTGTCTCTTTTCCTTTGGGGTCAGGGGTGGGGTGAGAAGGGTGGACTTTTGGGGTTTTTTTTGTTCCCATCAAGTTCTCAATGTGTTCCCAAAGATGTTCCTAACAGCACCACACTTTTGTCTCATAAGCTGTGCCCATAGTTGTCCTCTTTTCAACTAAATAGGTGAGCCAAAAAAAAGGGAATATTGAATATTGGATTTTATCTTCCAATATAAACTTCTATTTTGGAGAGTAGATTCCAAAGATTCAATTTTTTTAGTGACTAGGCCAATCAAAATGGCTCATTGCAAAAAAAAAGAAATTCAACTTCAGAGCCTCCCCTGATTTAATTAATACAAAGATGAATAAGTACCCTAGACATGAGAGAACATGGTCACAAAATCTACATCAACATGAATATGATGACTGAAAACTTTTGATAACATGATATGCATTACTGACTCACTTCCAGCCCTTTTTTTTTTACCAGCAAAAATTTCACCAAAAAGAAAAAGAAAATTGGAAATTTGAAATTTGAAAAATAAGTAATTTTGGAGGTTTTTTCAGTCCCCTGAAGTGGGGGAAAAAAAGGTTAAAATTGCCAGATTCATATAATTGGTTTTCATTGTGTAGCCAAAAACATAGAAGAGATGATAAAAGATGTGTACTTTATTTTTGGTTTATAGCCAGATTTGGCTAAATCCTCCTACGGATGATCACCAACCACATTGGCTGGCTACAAACAAAAATTCCCCCAAAAAAATAAAACACTACAACTCACTTGGTTCACTTTGCTTGTTTTGGGGAATAAACTTGACTAGCCTAGTTAGCACTTAGTACCCATATGTGGTACAATGTGAAAAAGGAAGAGAATTATGATTTTGCCCTTAAGAGTCCTTATGTCTCTCCAATTTTTTCTATGGATAATTTGGAACTGCCCATTTTTCCAAGCAAATAAAAATTGCATAGAGAAAAGGATGCACAAATATCAATTATTGTAGAGCCACAAAAGTGGTTAGCAAAATACAAGATGAATGCATTATAAGTGGCCTCTGACATTGTACCTCCTTGTGGCCACCTACCTACCTACCCACCAGGCTGTCCTTAATTGAATGAATACCTACCTACTCATGTAATACCCACCATGGAGCCATTTTGGAGACCTAAAACCGAACATATACTACACACCCATTGGCAATACCCCACTCACAAAGGCACCGCCCATTGTCAGGATTTTCATGGGATGATGGTTCATAAGATGGTAGCTTCCTTTTTTTCCTTTCAGACCATGATTCAATCCAACCATTGAATCAATGATTACTAGCCACTTTGGATTTGATCATAGAAAAAAAAAAGGAGTATATATATGATTTGCCCTTTATTTGAGTTGTCATGCTCATGATTTATTTATTTTTAAATTGTTCATATAGCATGCCATGTGCTCATTTTGGCATTTCCAATTTTTGTGGCTCATATTATTCTAGGTCAAAATCACATAATACATACCTAATAGTTCCTTTCATTGTTACAATAGCACGCCAATTGTCAAAGCATAGAAGTAAGGCAAGCACAAAGTGAAACTTTTTCAACTTCAATGGGCTTTTTGGGTTTTATATGACCTCCAAACTTCTTAGTCTTGAACATTCCCAAACATTTGTGTATCTTGTTGTAATGTATCTCCCATTGTGAATTGGGTTTGGGGTAGAAAGTTTAGAGGGTTGCTACATGTTTTTGTTCACATGGGATTTGGATCAAAGTGTCATGTTATGGCATGCTATCAATTAATATGAAAAGGGTAGGTACAAAATGATAATAGTTTATTTTGTTTACCTAGTAAATGTTGTAGCAAAGTTCACCTTGAATCCTCTCAAGATGAGATTAGAAACCTCATAATAACATCATTCATAATAACAAGCATTTTTCTCATTTGTCTCTCCTTATGTTTTTGTGTATTGTTCATGTTCAACTTTGATTTCAAATGATCAATCCTAGTTCCTTTGATCTTTTTCTTTTCATCCTCCCTCCATTACTAAAAACATATTCCTAATTCCTATACATGTTTGACCATGATAATCATAGATGTCCCCATAAAGCAAATGTTGCTATGAGTTAATCAAGTTTAAAAGCCCACCCAAGTTCACATGTCACTTTGAAAGCAATCAAATTGAATTAAAATTTTCGAATTATTTTTCAAGTAGTGTTGTAAAGTAAAGTGTCCCTACATTCTTAATCACATAACTTAGAGTCCATTCTAACATAGTCAAGCCAAAAACAAGTTCATGTAGCCCTTTATTAGAAATGAACCAAATTCAACACAACATTTTTCCTAAGTCTTGGGTTGAGCTATAATTGATCTAACAACCTTTGTCTTTTAATTTCAAAACCCAAGTTATGGACTCTTTATCAAGCTATGGCTAATTTTGTTCAGTTTTTTTTATTAATTATACAATACCATTTAATGCAAAGAATCCAAAGAAAGGAACTTCCCCAAGCCCCTCCCTTTATTCTTAGTTCCATGCCCTAGAGTCCCACATCATATTCCACACAAACAATGTTTTCTAAAAAGAAGCCTATTACTTCTTTTTAAGAGGGATTCCAAGGTCAAGACCTATGAATCATTTGTTTGCTTTGGAGCAAACCAACAAATTAATCCACAAAAAAAGGGGATTCAACACCACATTGAGTAGCAATTTTCCCATTAAAGAGGGGGAAGGAGGTTAAAGTGAAATCAAAACATGACTCAAAAAAACTCATTGACATTAAACATGGCCTAAAAGTTCTTAAATTCAAGCCCTTATGTTGGTGGTCAAATAAGGTTCAACTTGAATTTTAAATGTCCCTTGGTTACTATTGTCATTGTTGTTTGAACTATTTAACACATATTTCAAATCACATGCAATAAATGTTTAGATTCAGCATTTGAAAGTTAGTTTCAATGAAAGTCGCTCACTTTGTGAATAACCAACAATTTAAGGGTGAAAAAGGGTTTCAAAGTGAAAAAGGGTTAAAAAGCAAGGTTATTTTCAAAGATAACTTTGATCTTTTCACATGCTTCAACCCAGGGTTGCTAATGTCTCATCCCATCCCACTAACACGTCAACTTGGTGGATGCCCCAACTCAAAATCATCCTAATAAGAAATTAAACATCACAATATTATTTGGGTGACATTAATACAATGCCAAGGGACACCTTGAAGATGCTAGGGATGTCCAAAGGGGCAATGAAAGATGTTGAAGACGTTAGCCAAAAAATTTTAAATTTGGGCATTAAGCGTGATAAAAAAATAAACGAAGGATACCAAGGATGTTGGGAATGCTAGCAAAAACAAATAAAATTTTGGAGTTGGCATGATGCAAAGGACACTATAAGACTTTTGGAGTGCCAAAAAAATAAAAATGCAACAAAAGATACAAGAAGGCTCCATGTATGTTAAGGACATCGAAAAAGAAAGCCTCACAAGCATGACAAGGTGTTTGGGGCATTGAGAAGGGGTGACAAGGTGTGTCCACAACAAAAAAGAAAGGGGAAAGAACAAGCAACACTCACCATGAAAGGATTCATGTCAACAATAAAAATGATGATGGACATTGATAATTTTGAACCTTAAATCAAACATAAAATGATAAAAATAGGTTGAATGTTTCTAATTGAAGCTTGAGGCACCTAAGCATGTCCCTAGCCTAGGGGTAAATACCTCTTCTAGCAACCTTCCTTGAGCCCACTTGCTTCAATTAATGTATTGTCTATTGTTGGATTTACCATCAATGTTCAAGATTCTTTTACTATTTATTATTTGAATGTGAAAATAAATCTACCAAAGACTACTTAAGGAAGTCATTCTTTGTATATTCTATGAAACAAGTGAGATAAAGGGATGTTTTTTGGTATGTTACATGTGAGCTTCAAAATAATATTTTACTAAAAGGATATTTTTATTAAAATTGAGAATATTTTAAAAATATTTCAGGTATATTTTAATATTCAATTTTAACCCCATTTATGTTTAAATAAATTATAATTTTTACTTTTTAAAGAATGCATCTTACATTGTTTTGTATGCCATTTATTTGGAAAAAAAGTAATTGTGACCTTCCCTAGAAAGATTACTTAAATTAAGTTAAATCAACATTGCATAGATGGAAACTTATTTTGTTGCAAATATTACCCATTTTCTACTATGTGAAATTCATGGATTCATGGACAATGTATATAAATTGTATGTGCACGCCTAGTTATATATGACTTTGTAATTTATTCAAACATCTTGTATTTACTGTGATTTTTACATCTATCTCCACATGGATGGTATTTCAATGATTATAATTTTTTTTAAATAGCAACCAAAGTTTATTATTATTAATATTATTATTTTGTTGTTGAAATTATGATATTATTATTATTTTTAAATTGCATTCATAAAAGCCACCTACCATGAAGATATAATTGTATGTGCCATGCTTGAAGCCACAAATGTATTATGATTATAATTATATAGATTAAAAAATCTCCAATATTTTGCAACAATGTAAGTCATAATTATAGGTTTTCACAAGAACGAATTGAATACATTCGTAATTGTGAATCAAGTCTTTAATCAACAAGCCACACTTTCAAGTTGTGACAATTAATGTTAATGCATACTATAGTACCTTTACCATTTCAACATAAATTAAATTATTTTTCATTTTGTTGAACTTTTGAAATATGATTTATTCTTTGTGTTGAAATTTTAGTAAAATCAGAAGTTCAAATGTTAGGTTTTGAACTACAAACCTTCCATAATAATGACTTAAGACTGAAGATTATAGTCTAAACATACTAGACTATTCCATAACATTGACAAGAACCTATTTATTATTTTCTATAACCATTACTTGTCAAAAAATTTGGGATTAAAAAACCAAGTGCCGAAGTTAAGATTTCAAATTTAATTAATTATTCAACAGTTTGTTGCCAAAATGATAAGGTACTATGGTAATTATAAACATGTTCATTTAAAATTTCTCTCATATTTATTCTTTAATATATATTTTTCCTTTCATATATTGTTCAAACATTTTTTTGTAAAAAAACTTTCAAATATCCACAAATTGGATTACACATAATTTGACAAAAAATCATATATAATGTATTAAAATTTTATTTTGGCTGTAAATTCAAACATAATTTTTTTAACTTCAAAGGTTTTTTTAAAAAAATTTATTACATAACTAAAGATTAATTTCATAGTTGGATTTATAATGTCCTCAGTGGCAAATTTAAATATAGTATCACATGGCAAGTTCATCATTATTTTTATTTGTTTTTGAATTTTTGAAAAACATTAAAATTAGTTGGAAGCATTGCCAAAAAATATGAAAATCATAACCATCACATGTCAAAAGTCATGGAAAGCTTACAAGCCTTTATTTCAATTGTTGCAATTACAATTAAGAATTCAAGCTAGATATGAAAGGGATCATTATGCACTATCACTTCTAAATATTATGTGAAGGGCGAAGATGGAAGAACTAATCATTCACACCATGTGGATTAGAGCTAATGAATCATCATATTGGATATTAACATCATTGATATATATTTTTAATGTTTGAAACATTGTAATTATTAGAGTTGTTGTGTTTGTTTCCATGGTTGCAAGTTAAAAAGTAGTCTCCATTGAGAACTTATACACCCTAATTTTTCCCAACCTTTGACAATCACATATTTCATTGCTTGAACACTTTTGTCCATGTATAATATAACCACTCACATATGTGAGGTTTTAGCTTATTCATTTTGAAAGTGAAATCCATAGTTGAATTTTTCCCACTTGCAATATGTTTTTTTGATGATTCTTGTCATCCAAATGTTGAATGTCATTTCGAATCTATGTTTCAATGGTTTTGTAATATCACATCGGTTAGTTGTAATGCATTTGTATAGTTAACTAACACAAAATTCACTAAAAAGTTTGAATGTTTTTCCATCATTTGATTTAGGAATCTTTCTTTTTATGAATTGGCCAACATTTTAGTGACCACATCAATTTCTAGTTCTTTTGCAAACCAATTTGTTTAATTTGTTGCTTAAGGTAAGGCATCATGATGGTGTGCATAAATTATAATCACACATTTAGCTTAGACCAATGATTTTCATTGCATGTCAAATCACATCCATCTATAAGGCATTGTGTTTTTCCTACATTGTTTAGTGGTAGTGAGCATTAAATAACACTTGTAAACAACATTTGAAATGGTAGTAGTGTACCATTTGCTATTAGGGAGATAAATGTAATTAGATGCCACTTTTTTTCAATGCCAAGAACTTATATGTGCTTAATCATCCTACCCTCCCATGTGTGTTCTTTTGTTGTAAGGACAAAAAGTAGACCTATTTGAATCTATATTCACAACATGGCAAGAGGAGTAATTTTCGTTTATCATATCAAGGTAAGCTATTCAATAAGTCATTAATTTTCCTTGTTCCATCCAATCTCTTTACAATTTGCTTGAAATTGTAATTCTAGCCCTTAAAGACTAATTGATATAGTGTTTTAGAAATTGACATTTCTATTCATGTGTGACATTGAATTCTTCAAATGTGTGATGTGGAATTCTTGTGGTGTAAGCAATTCAATCATCTTTTGAAATATAAGTTGTACAATGCATGTGATTAACGGCTATTAAATTATTTCAATTTTTTGTAACATGCTTACAAAAACATCTTTCATGTTAGGGTGGTCCTTTAAAGCAAGTAGATTTTGCTTCTTATTTGAAAATGTAGTACCCAAGCTTGCTACATGTTTATAGTTTACACTTATTTTTCAACTATCCTACAATGGCACAAACAAGTTATATAAGCTTGTTGTGGCACACATGTTCCTTCATGGATGGTAAACCATCTTGAATTTTGTAAACAATCCTTAAATAAGGTAGAGCATGATTAGTCTTATAACCTTGATATTCTTTGATTAAAGTTATGATGGGTCTAATTGAAACTAGTTAATGTATGCTCTCGGTTGTTATATTGATTCCTTTGAACTTGTCACATCTTCTTGTTTGATGTGTCAATTAAGGTTTAATGTTCATTACAACAAAAAGTGTCATTTTCAACTAGGTGAAATGACTTGGTTTTTACAACTTCCACCATAATTCTGTAGTCAAAATGGAAGTTGCAAAACCCATAATTTACAAAACCCAAGTTGAAAAGGATATTTTTTGTTGTTTAATGGTTGTTGTCAATTTCTTGAGTTGGCCAATTGGGTGTTTGTCCTTTCTTTTTTTCTTTTTTGTTACATGTGCCTTCAAAAGTTCCACTTCACATTGTACCTCACATTGTAGGTTAAACTATTGTTCAAATTTTGTAATGGGTTGGAACAAACATGTGAATAATTTCTATCATTTACAATTTTTAAAGTCCACTACAAACTACAAAAGATTTTAGCCAAAAAAATGTCAAATCACTCGTGATTCAAAAGACTAAAAAACAAAATAAAAAACTCAATTTGAAAATGACAAAACCTAGAGTGAATTAAATCTTTTTTGCATGAGTCAAAATGTCAAAGTAAATTCAAAAGATACAAGCAACTTGAAACCCACACAACACCCAAAATGAGTATTTTAGATGAGATTTTTAAGATATCAATTAAAACTCCCCCTCCCAAAAAAGGTTCAACCTACAAGTCTTTGAGTAAGAAAAAACTCTAAAAGTTGTATGAAGATATAGATATTGTAACTTGTTCATAGCTTTACACATGTTCATTCATCCATGTTGATTTTTTTAATTAATTGGGTTATATTTCAAATTTTTAATTAAAATATTTATTGAAATCCAATTTGAAATTAAGTAATTATTCAACGTTGAAATGTTGAACTTGCCATGATATTGAGGTAAAATGAATTAAAAAATTACATAATGAAAATTTAATTCAAAATTTTTCATAATCATTTAAACTTTTTCTTTTTTGGGCAATTCGTTTAAAAACATTAAGCTAGTTTTATATCTTATATTGCCCACCAAGCCAATTAAATAAAATTTATAAACACACATTATTTATATTTTTTCATTTATCCATTACAGCTATTGTCAATAATTTGTAACTATAAAAGTTGGAACACATGTTTTAGTCTATAATCCCAATGATTATTAAGGAAGTTGATTGTGCACAACTAGATGGAGTACGTAATTACATGAGTAACTTTTGGGATAATCACAAATTGTGCTAAACATGGATGTGGGGTTTCGTCACAAATGTTTTTAAATTAAAAATTGACATTTCCAAGCTTAGATCCCATGGTTGAAATAATCTAGTACCATAATACACATGTAGCTTTAGCACTTGTGTACAAAATAATCTATTAAAATTAAAAATTCAACATATGAATTTTAATTTATTTGAGAAAAAATCATATAATTATCATAATCATTAAAATCACAATAGTTGTCACAATTTTATCATTGTCTTCATGGCTAGATGGTTTATAGTTAGTACAATTGATTGGAGTAATAGGATAAGGTTCAAATTTAATTGCATTCAAATATGGTTTTTACAATTTTGACTGCATTTATGAAAATTTTGACATAAAGGATTGAATTTTTTTTAATCTAGAAAAATAAAAATAATTAATCTATGTTGAAGTTGTCCAAGTACTTCAATATATAGTTGCTACCTATATGGTGTTTTTACTATTAATCACACAAATTTTGTTCCAAAAGTAACCAACCTTTTTAGGTACAATCCTAAACGTCCTCCATTTGAGTACACCTTTAAAACATTATATAAAATATAGAGGCGAAAGTTTGACAACATTCACTCCTAATTGTTCTCCATCTTCCATGACCACCTTGATGGATTTCTAAAGATAGACTTAAAAATTTCATGAGACATATTAGGCTTCCCTTTGTTAAAACTCCTTTCACATTCCACCAAACATTTAAATTTATTGCATTTCAAAAGTTCAAAATGTGGTTTCAATAAAAGCATTGGGAAATGAAAATCTAATTCAAATGTTGGAAGTATTGGGAACATAAATAACCATTTGAATTGTAAATGTGGTTCATTTAAAATTATTTTGGGAGCATGATACTAGTTGATTTTTAAGTTGAAAGGCAAGATCTTGTTGTCACAAATAAATACAATACAATTGTTATTATGTTTTTCTACATGGTGCAACATGTATTATAACCATTTGGTTTATTTAATGTGTTATTGGTTAGTGGAAAGAAACATTTGGCAATGTCCATTAACTTCAATATGTAAGATTAGTGAGGGATCATTTCAATGGCAATGTGAAGACAAAGATATAACTAATGGAGGAATTGAGGCTAGGCTAAGCACAAAAGAAGGGGAGAGAAAAAGAGGAATACAAGGGTGAAACATTGATGGCAATGTAACCATTCTAGTGTGCAAGTTAAGATTTATTTATTTATTTATTTTTGGTGAAGAAGGTTTACAAATGGAATAATTAAAATTTGAAACTTGGGAGGAAAAGGTGATGTAAAAGGTTAATAACATATTAGTGATTTAATCATTGGTGGAGATAGAAAGGATCTTGGTAGGGAACCATATGGTGTTCCATGTAGCTATTGTGTGAAATGGGTGGTGGTGTGAATTAAGTTGAGAAGTTAAAGGGATGTGGTTATTGGAAATCTAATATAGGAAGAAGATAATGTAGTTGAACTTTGGAGCTATTTTTTGATGTGTAACTTTCATATTTGGTGTGATGTTTTGTTTCGCATGGTGCATTTGAATTGTGCACCACAATAAGCTTGTCACATTTTTGAAGCACTTGGGGTTGGGATAATTGTGTATGCACTTGTTAAACTTTTGGAATGTGTAATGTTGGGTAATTTGTTTGCATGAAGTTTTTTATTAAGAGTAGTAGCATGTTCTTGTTAAAGGTTGCTAGAACAAGTTTGATATTTTTAAAATGGGTGTGTGTTTGCTTCACCATTTTGATGCATACAAGTTATCTATCACTCCTTTTTGGCCACAAAACTTTTGAGGCATATCCCCATTGCCACAACTTGGGGATATATTTGGAACTTTCTAACATTGATGGGAGATTTGTTGAGGTGTATTTGGTGACATGTGTTTTAGAGTTCAATGAAGATCTATTTGATTTAACATATTTGTGAATTTGAATATATGGAAATACATGAAGAACTTTCTTTGGGCCATCATCATTAGGAAATTTCTAGGTAAAAAATAAGGAACATTAAAAAGTGAATGGTTGAAACTTGTTTGAAAAACTCTTAAGACAATGGCAAAACAAGACAAAATTTATAAGTCCAACCTCCCAAACCCATTTTCATTCTATTTGAATGTTGTATTTCATTCAAAATAAAGTGCACACGCCATTTTTATTGCTATTGATGGACATGATATTAGTTTTGTCATCATAAATGAATAAAAGTTTGTTCACATTTAAAATCAAGTTATTGTTAAGTCTAAGTTTAAAATTAAAATTTATCACACATTCACACCTAGTGTTAAACATTAACCTAAAGTCCTACATGGAATATGATGTGACACCTTTTAATGAAAATGTTATGAATGTTGTTATATTAACACAAGTTGATAGAAAAGCAAAGTAAAATTCAAATTTTATGCATAAACACAATTTTAATTTTAAACTCCAAAAAATGGATAAATAAGTTTGTGTTAAGTTCCATGTTTGTCATCCATCTGATGAGGGTTCTTACCCTTTTCTAAGCTTTTCCTTGTACTTCAACATTTTGAAGCACAAGATGTTTTTTAAAGTGAACATTAACAAATTGCATTTTCAATTTTTTTCCAAAGGACAAGTGATTTATCAAGCGATCGTCTAATATAATCTATAGAAACATATAGTGGAAGAATCAAGTGCAAATATTGCCTAAAAGAATCCATGAGAGCAAGAAAACACACATGTGACCATCTACACAAAAGAATAGACAAAGAGTGAATAGATGCAAGCATGTGAAGAAATTTTGCAACACCCACCAAAAGCAAGTAGACAATCAAAAGGAGACACAAAATGTTAAAAAAGGTTACATAATTGTTCATTTGAGGGAAAGTGTGGTGTGTTAAAATAAAACACCATATCAAATAAAATAATAATTTGATAATGCAATAGGGTAAAAATTGTTTAAAAAAACAACAATCTGAATTATGACAAACTATAAAATACAGCAAAATAGAATGTAAACAACCTGCAAAACATAAGCAAAGATTAGAAAGGGAAAGGAGATGACATATCTTCATGCTATAGACATGTAGGTGTGGATAGGTGGGATGAAATATTCCTATGGCAAGTTGTTGTGGGTATGATTGGTAACATGTGTGAACATTTTATAAGGATTTATGGTGGGAACTAATTTTAATAATCACTTAGTCAATAGATTATGTGACTTTAGTCATTAGGGTTCTAAAAAGTAGATGTTAGGGTTTAATGTTAGAAGATCTTATATTTGGATTTGAGACCATACGCTATTAAAATACATGGTTTTTCAAATGGTCAAAGTTGATGATCAGTCTTTCTTGATTAGTGAATGACATGTGTATTTTTTTATTAATCAATTTGATTAAAATGTTTTATTTGAATGTTTATTAAATCGAACATTCAATCAAGTTGGATATTCAAAATGATTAATGGGTTCTAATCAAGTAGGACATTTAATTAAATAAATTCATCTAATTTTCAATCGGCCACTTACCCTACTAGCATGGCAACTAACACTAATTAAATTATTTTTTAAAATGTTCAATTTTTCAATTTTTGGTTTTGATTTTTTCAAAAAAAAAATTAGTGAAGGAAAATGTTGAATATTCACAATTATATTATTTGTCAAAATGAAGAGTTAAAATTTGATTAATTATTCAAAAAAATGTGCTGAACCTAGCAAAATATTGTGGTATTGTCCTACTTATTCACCTAACCATAAGACCCATGTTTTCACATGAAAGGTTACCAAGGTTGAACCCCACATCAACTCAATTGGAACTTGGGATGCATTCACAACAATTGGGTTGTAATGGGCTTCCAATGGATGTTGTGCTATTGGCTATTTGTCCATTCTAGCTATTTACAAGAAAGTGTAATAAATGGATTTGAACTTTAGTTAATATGTACAAATTTTAAAATATTGGGTGGATATCTGATTTTTAAAAAAACCCATTGGTTTTGTTATTTTGAAAATTAAAAAACCAAAGGTTTTTCTTTTAGTTTTTTTTTAATGCTTAGAATTAACAAACCTCATGTTCCAATTTTCTCAAGGCCCCTAAAAGAAATAACGATTTTTGTGAAATAATTGATAGAGAATTGATTCTTTTATAAAAGGTTAATTTGACCTATTCTTGTACACACACATTGAACAAAGTGGGCATTTATGTCTGTCATTGCCCCTCACACACATTTTGATGGGCAAAGAAGGTTAAAAAGATATATTGCCTAGTTTCAAATAAACCACACTTAAAACAATTTGCAGAAGGAAAAAAAAATGTGCATGTCACATGAAAGAAAGGCAAGTAGAAAAACTAATTGCATCACATGAAGTTGAAATGTACCAAATTTGATAAGAAAGCTCTATAATATATGCACATTAGGAAAGGAGAAATTTCAATTCCAACATGGGGCGGAGTCTTGATCCGAATCAAAGTCCTAAACCCCTCAAGCCCTCACCTAGGGGCCAACATTAGTGGTCACCTTTTTTCTCCTTCTACTACAAACTCCCAATTCATATGGCATAGTTGAATCTCCAAAACCCTTGAGTGTTGGACATATTCAAACATTCTTCATGCTACATAGATTGATTTGCTCACCCCATGTTGCACATGGCTAAGACATGTTAAATGTCGTAATAAGCTTTCATAGGTTAAGAATTCCAAGAAACTCATTAATTGGTTGTAATAGGTTTGCAAGAAGTTGAGAAGGCCTACTATGGTAGGCTTTCATAGGTTCAAAAGAAGTCACAAGAAGACTTGTTAAATGTTGTGATAGGTTTGTAAGAAGTTGAGAAGACTCATTAAATATTGTAATAGGCTTTCATAGGTTTGTCCAAATTCCAAAAGACATGTTGAAAAATGTCATAATAATAGGCTTTCATAAGTTTTTTAGAATTCCCAAAGACCCCTTAAATGTTGTAATAGGCTTTTTATAGGGTTTTGTAAGAAGTAGGGAAGACCCATCAAATACTATAATAGGCTTTGATGGGTTTAGGGTTTAGGGTTTAGACCCATGACATATTGTAATAGGCTTTCACAAGACCCATTAAGCTTTGTAATAGGCTTTCAGAAGACGTGTTAAATGTTGTAATAGGCTTTCAAAGGTTTGTAAGAATTCCAGAAGACCAATGAGAGTGTGTCTGAACTGTGGCATTGTTGTCTGTGAAGTCATGAAGGAGAGAGAGAGAGAGAGAGAGAGAGAGAGAGAGAGTGTGTGTGTGTGTGTGTGTTGGGGGGGGGAGTGGGGAGAGGATTTTCCTTTCTTTCCTTACTTTTGCTGTCATGCCTGCCAGGGAGGGGATCTTTTGACAGAATATAAGAGTGCCCATTTCTCTTTGGAGCTTTTGATCTTTTGTCTGTTTGGATTTGGAGTTGACTTGGGATACATTAAGAGATTCAAGTCTTTTGCTCGGATGATTTGTTTTTTTGGGAGGGGTGGGGGGAAGAAAACTCAGAGTTTTGGAGGTTTGGGTGCAGGAGGAAAATCGCAAAAGTTGGTTGTGGATCAAAGGAGGCGTAGGAGGAAGAAAGAAAGCTCAGATTTTTGGGAGTTTTGGGTGTCGAGGAAAAATCACAAAACTATGTAGTTCTGGATTGAAGAGGGAGCTGGAGGAAGCAAGAAAGCTCACAGTTTTGAGTTTTGGGTCGAGGAGGAAAATCACTGAAGTAGTTGAGGGATCGAAGGAGTAGGAGGAAGCTTGGAAGCTCACAGTTTTGAGTTTTGGGTCCAGGAAGTAAATCGGTAAAAGTCACTGGGGATTGAAGGAGCAGCAGCAGCAGCAAGAGGAGTGTGGGGCTACTCACTGTGAAGGGGGGGCAAAACAGGTTTAGCAGCATTGCAGAAGCAGAGATTGATGATGGGTGTGGAGCCATGAGCTCAGATGCGCCTTCCAAAGAGACAAGATCACAGAAGAGGGAGTGGAGCTGTGTCCATTTCTTAGGTAACATTGGAGTAGCAACAACTTTCTCCTCTATTTCTGGGTAGTAGTTCCTGTGAGTGTTTCTTCTTGATTCTCCATGTGATGGTACCTCCTGGATCTGTAAGATTAAGGTTGCCCTTTTTTTTGGTGGAATTGTGAGCACCTGGACTTGCAGAGCTGCATGAAGTTTAAAAAAGTAGTAGTACATGAGTGTAGCTGGATACATCAACTTCTAGTGCTTTTTAGGTTTCTTTTGGTGATGCAGTTGTGACATAGTTCAAGAGTTTGAGAGCTGGATCTCAACAGTTTGTGGCAAAAGATATCTTCTTATATTATTCAGGAGAGTTTTTTTTGTTGTTTTTGTTCTTCAGATTGTTGGGGATGAAGTTGTGGTGTGATTGGTGGTGGCTTGTTGTGGAGCTACCAGACCAACCTCTGTGTCCTTTGTAAATATAAAGTCACTGAAGTTTGGTTCAAAGAATAGGAGAGAGCACAATGCCAATAGAGGTGTCAAAAGACATTGCAGCAGTTGATGCAGCAAGATCGAATGCTGCTGCTGCAAGGGATGAGGTCTCAGTTCACAAAAGTGAAGAAGAAAAAGGAATGCTTAGTGCAAAAGCAAGCTGGTCATTTGTGAGCACCTCACCTGCAGCTGCATCAGTTCATCCCATTGAGGAGATTGATGATATGGATCTTCCTTTCTTTCATGACAATGATCTTCCTTCATTTCATATCAAGAGGCTGCGCAAGCTTCGGTTTCGAGTTGCAGCAAACAGGAATAATGGCAACTTGTTATCGAAGCAACTGAATAATACTAAAGAACAAGAATTCTCACGATGCTCAGGTAGTACTACTGTTGTTGTTGTTGAACAAGGAGGAGCTGCAGTTTGTCGCGATCATACAACAACAGCTCCAAAAGGAGATGATGACAGGCAAAAGTTAATGCAGCGGGAGAACTTGCAGAAGCTTTCTGATGAAGTTGTAGTAGCCGATGTAGTGCCTCAGCACATGACAGCATTGGCATCAGATAATCTTCTTTCAGATGGTAAATTGGGAGTGATGAGCAGCAGCATACCACAAGAGCAGGGTGCTGCATCTTTTGATGAGAAACCACCAACAAGAAGAGATTTGCCTGCTGAAGCCTCAAAGAATGCTACTGAGGAAACTGAAGAGATAGCTGAAGCTGAAGCTCTCGTTGTTGGATTGCATGAAGCACCAAAGCCCACAAGTCTTGTGACTGCAAACTCACAGGAAGAGATGGACATGACAGCTGCTACTTCAAGAGAGTCATCTGCTGCCAAAGGTGAAACAGTGGTTCCTTTTGCACTTGATCCAATAACAAGCACATCAGATGAGACAGAGGCTTCACATGTACATGCAGCCAAAGAAGAAGAAGAAGAAGCAATGGAGGTACATACGATGCCTACATCAATCAAGGATGCAATAAGGGATGTATCCCTTCCAGATCCACAAGATCTGGAGGAAGAAGAATCACCAAACAAACATGATGAGTTTCTTGCTCATGGAAAGCAAGGAGAGTCAGCAGCAGCAGATGATAATGAATTGCTGGTTGGCCATTATTACACCACACAGAATGGAGACATTCGAGACCCATCAGACAGTGATGACAGATCAAGTCAAGGGCGTGATTCTGTGAGTACTTTTGCTACAATTCATACCAGAAGTGATGGTGATTCATCAAAGTTGTGTGAGAGATCTTCTGTCTCAGATGTTGCAGGAGTTCCATCCTCAAGATCAATTCGATATTCAAGCTCAATTCTTGCAGCTTATTCGTCAGGGTCTATCTTGTACCCTGGAGCACCAAACCATTCTGGCAGCATTTCTCACCGATCTGATAGTAGTGCTGCAAGCAACCGTTCTTTTGCATTTCCCATGTAAGTTAAAAACTGTTCATGTCAACCCTATTTGAACATTCATTTCTTCCTGAGAGCAGAAATGTGGGTTTTGTGGTTTTCAGTTTGCTTTCAAATTTTTTTTCCTCAGATGGGTTTAAAAAAATGTGTGACAAGAGGCTTGTTCTGACTACTACTCTACCTTAATTTTGGGGCTTTTGCAGATTTGCAACTGATGGGAACAGCAGTCCAGTAAGAATGGCACAACCTGATCAGCGATATCTACGGCGCAAAAAGTGGCAGTGGCAAACTTCCTGTGCTTGCTGGTCAAGAGCATCACCAACTTATTATTAGCATTCAATCATCTACATGAAAAAGATGATGATCACTTGCTACCCATCTTCACCTGTCATCCATGTTTTTGGTGCTTATGCAATTTTGAGCTGAGCAATGGATTTCAAGAGAAATGCAATACCAGAGATGTCTACATACCTGGGGTGGTTCAGAAAATGTCAAGTGCTGAATTATGAGGCTGCAAAAAAAAAACCCTTGTCGGTAGGTATTCCTACACCCACACATTCAAATTCTTTGCATGTGGGACCCTGCTAGAAGGAAAGGACATCCTTGCAAACGTTACACCTAACGATGGGTATTTGTGCAACAGGAGTATGTTTGTAAGATCTAGTATGTATGCTCAAGAAAGTGGGGCTTCTAGCAAATTGACAATCTTTTAGTCAATAATGCTCAAGAGAATTGAATTGACGATCCAGATTTCATTTTCCTTGCTCAAAAGCATGGGGAGTTCTAATGATACTATACATGAGTGTTCAATTGGGTGATTTCATTGTATTTCTCTGTGCTGTGTAATCTTGTGTATTTCATCTTGCAAAGGATCCACAAGTGCACTCAGTCAGTGTATATGACCTATGAAAACTGCAGCATCTATTTGCCCTAATCATCAGCAATGCAGTCAGTCCACGATATCTCTAATCTATGGAAATCACTCCATTCATTTGGCCTCCATTTTGCTATTGGTGCATTGGTGTTTAGGGTTCATGGGTCCATTGGGGTTTAGGGTTCATGGGTCCATTGGGTTTAGGGTTCTGGAGATGGTTTTGGAATGTGTCATGAGGCAAACTTTGTGTGAGAAAAACCACATTCTCTTGTGTTTTTGGGGAGACTATATTTCATACATACATATGGTTTGTGGCCAGAACAAAGTCTGTCCAAGTACCAGCATGTAACAGAATTTGCAGTCAAAAACTGCTGTTGATGCCGCCTTTTCATTAGCCTTTTTGTTCTCTTCTTGTGCAGAAAAAAACACTCATGTCATCCCATTTCAAAGGGAGAAAAATAATTCAAAATTTTGATAGCTATCATAGCACAAACTTTCTTGCAAATTCAAATTATGTCAGTTTTTTATGTTGATTACAGGAGGTGATGTCAAGCTCATATCTGTTATGACTCCATTGTGGTGCACACCTAACTGCCTAACCCTCCTACTTCCCTCTTCACCTACCAAGTGTCAACTTAGGTAAGTGGGTAGGTACATTGTTAGTACATTGTTAAACACTGTGGTTAGCTGTGGGACAGGGAATACAATGTCGACACACCATCCTCCATGGTGCCCCCTGGTGGGTGCTCAATCACTCTGACCCTTTTGTTTTCTGTCATCAAAACATCATCAAAGTGTGTTAGAAATTGAGGTAATAGAAAAACCCTTGTGGTTGGTATTATTGTAGTGCACTTTCCAGTTTTTGTCTTGCTTGGCCAAGCAACAAGAAGAGCCTTTGCATCTCTGTAGGATATTAGGGTTTAGGGTTTAGAGTTTACCTCCAATTTTGGTTTCCACTTGGAATCAAAGTGTGGATGACTGCTGCTGGAGACTTTTAGCTGAACTCTCTAGGTTCCATTAATTTTATCAAATTCATCTTGCACTCAAATTACTTAAAACATATTACTAGTGTTTTTACTTGGCAAATATTTGCTAGACAATGCATTGTTTTTGTCAAAATGGCTAAAAGTAAGTTTTTTTTGGGTTCTTTGGTTGCCAAATTTCGAATAAGAATTTGAGATTTATCAGAAATTTGCTAAATTCTGAATTTAGTTTCAATAGGTAGCTAAAAATGTAGAAGGATACTTTATTTTTTAAAACTTTCACATATATATATATCATCAAATTTGGCTAATGGATGATCGCCACTTCAGCTACATAAAAAAAAACACTCACACACATGTAACATGATTTCATCATTTCTCACAATTTTGTTTGAACTTGTCAATAAGGCCAGAGCCATCATCCAATGCATTGCTTGTGACCTATCACTCTTGTTCCCAAGCTGATCTTGCATATAATAAACTTTCAATCTTTACATGCAAGTAATTCAACATGCAAGATGTTGTCGAACTTTCAACATGCAAACAGAGAGTAATTCCTAAATGATCAGCTTTCCAATCTTACACACCTTTTCTGTGTTGTTCACAGCAGAATCTTTGACCTCAATCAAGAGGAGCACAAGCTCAGCCTAGTTATCCTTTCCTTTTGGAGCTTGAAGTACCATTTGAATGCTTCTTCAAATTCAAGTAGGACATGTAATAGAGGGATCCATACACCAACATTTGCATGCAGATCAAAATAGGCATTGATGTTCAGTGTTGCACTTCAAACCCAAGAACTAAGTTTGAAGTGCAAATGCAATTGAGCTACAAAAACATTTGAAGTGTATGTTTGGAGCTTGAGATGAATCAGCTACTACAAGAAAAACAGAGAAATCAGTTTGTGTCTCAGCAGGTGTAAAGGGAAGTGAATATGGGACACACCACACCTACCCATTGCAGCAGATTCAAATGGACGCACAAACCAGATATATGACAATACTATGCATGATGTCAAAGAAACAAACAGGATTGTCGCAGGATGAAATGCAAGTCTGACATTCCATGCCCTCACATAAGAAGGCCTGTTGCACAATCTGGTCAAGAATCTAGAATAGCAAGGGAAGGAAGGAAAGCAAAATGAGATGCAATATTTACTGAGACTACTATCCTGCTATCTGGTATAAAACCTCAAGATTGATGATCTTGCAAGAATGGAAAACAAAACAGGTGCACGGGAACAGACATAGGTATAAATAAACCTGTTAAAACCAAGACCATATGAGCCAAGTGTGGCATAAATAACTGGGTTGCAAATACCCATGTTGTAACCTTTGAACAACTTGTCTTGGAAGTCCTTGTGAACCCATCAAACCTAAGAAGTGAAACCCTACTGCAGAGGTTGCTAGACAATGACAAAACACATAAAGAAACAGACAACTCTTTGGTGCCCAGAAAAAAGGGGTTTACCTCACCATGACTGGTATCATTTCTCCACACATTGCAAAGAGTCTGCACTGGAAAGCTCACAAACATCAATGCCTGCATCATGAAACAGCAACCCAAAAAAGAAAAAAAACAAAACAAAACAAAATTTCATCAATGCAAAGGACAAGATCTTGTTCCCTTGTTCCCGTCATGTTCCCATGGGTTTCTCCCCCACCAAGTTCCCAAGTTGTTCCCCAACACACTCCCAATAGCACCTCAGATTATTTGCACAAGATACAATTGAACCTTGAACCCTCCTAATGTGTTGACAATGAAGAGTGAGTTTCTTAGTAGTGGGATAGCTATAGCACATGTTTGCTGAATAATTAACTACTTTTGAAGATTCCATTTTGAAAAACTACAATATTTTCCAATACTTTAAAAGATTCTTCATTTTCCTTCACAATTTGTTTTTCTTTGAGATAAGTAATTTTAGAAAATTTCAGCCTTTCTTAAAATAATATAATTTGTGTGTTGAAGCTGCCAAGGTATTATGGTACTTGAAAAAAACTCCATTTCCATACTTGCAAAGTGATCTCATGATCTTTTTTCCTAGACAATTGTGCACTTGTGCACACACATACATAATGAAAGATTGCATATTCAAGTTTTCAAGCAATAAGCAACTTTTGAGAGTCGATTGTGAAATATATGAAGTCAATGAATTGGATACGAATTGAAAGAGTGGGAGTAATAAAAACCTTAAGTATTTGAATCCTTAAGTTCTCTAGTGGAATTATGTAGCAGCTATTGATGTTGATGTGAAGGGGTAGTATGGGTTTGAACTTTCAATAACTTCCACTAGTATCAATACTTTCAATAAATGTGAATTAGTGACACTTTCATATTTTCAATAACTTCCACTAGTGCATTCCAACAAATTGCCATTCTCCCAAGGTATTCATGAATTCATCTTATTATTTTCCTTGTATTTTTAAAAATATTATGTTGGTCAACAACAATTGTCGTTGTTTTTATGCAGGTGTGTGTATTTTTATGTGTCTTGGTTTTTATTAGAAGTAGTTTTACTTCATTTGTAGAAGATAAGGAGAAGGGGTGGCTTCAATATATAAACATAATAATAATAGTGCAAAGTAGTTGCAAGAGCCAATGAACAAATAGGTGAAGATGACATAAGTGGTTTTGGCCATTGGTAGTTGTTTTGCAAATAAGGCAATAAACATCATTGTTGTTGGGGCATCAATAATAGTTATGACGATAATGAGGATTCAAATTACATTGAAGCTTTCAAATTTTAACTTTCAAAAGGTTGAAGAAAGATAAAAGATCTATCTTTCATCAAAGACAACTCAACGAACAAATCTCAAATCTTAAGGGTAATCATAGTTGCATTACATTACATCAAAATTAATATTATCAAGATTTGATTATTTTAAAAATATTATTGACAATTTTGATTAGCTAAGTGTCTTTAAATCTTAGCCCACACTATGGTTGAATCTTTGCATTGCTTCTAGAAATGTGACAAAAACTTAAGACATATGCATTTGATTATGGCTTGCTTGTAATTTTGGATCAACTGTTATAAACATTGTTTAACATTCCTTCATAGCTAGTACATCAAAATTTTATCACATGTTGCATTACATTGGAGTTTATTTAAACATTGCACTCCCATGACCAATCCAATCTCCCATTATGTTTTGTTTGTTTTGAAACTATACCCATTTGTAATTTTAGGGTTTCTTGGTCTTTCTAAATTGGTCTATTTTTTTAAATGTAAGATTTTGGGTTGTGCCCATTTTGTAAATTGAAGGATTCTTGACCACACTTTTTTTCCATGTTGGTGAAAATAACAAGAAACTTATATCAATCATTGACTATATTTGTTTCTTTCAAACTTGAGCGGAGGTTGTTTGTGTTAGTAATAGAATCAATGTTGGTTGAAATTATGAACTCATAAAATATTCTCAACTTTTGCAATGTTGTAATGTTGTTTTCACCTTCACATTATTTGAATTCTTGGATCATGCCATTTGCAAATTAATTAAAGAATTTTCAAGGAACTCAAAATGATTTTATAACTCACAACTTGTAATGTGGTCTTGGATCATAACATTTGTTAATCACCTGAAGACTTTTGTGAAGGTGCAATTCGCAACACAGACCAAGAAGACGTATCACCAAAAAATGTCAATACATTTTTCATTACATTATTTCTCCTTTTCATCAACTAAAGTCTTTTGCTTTTCCTTTTAAAGCTTGGAAGAAAGAAAAATGAACAATTAAATCCATACATTTTATATATTTCAATTCTAACATAATGACAAAGAAAACTTGTACATTTTTTTCAAGTTGCATATTTAATATTGTAAAGTATTGATGTTACTCTCCAAATTTCATTTACAATGATGCATCAAATTATTATTGAATTGCCCAAAGCTTTGATATTTGAAATTAGGTGCATTTACCTCAAATTTGTTTCATTATTTTCCCTTAACCTTTTACATGGAAATCATGAAAAGGCACATGTTATTGCCTTTTCATGTGATTTTTTGAAAAGTATTGAAATAATAATTTTTTTGAATAAATTTTTAAACTACACATTAACATATATATATATGGGTTTTTTAATACTATAGACTTTGGATAAATTTAGAAAATTCAAAAAAATTCATTATCATAAATTGAAACTTTGATTTTTCCTTTTCAAATTAACAACATGTCTAATCCATAAGCTTTTGTGATTTACGGTATCAAATAAGTTCTACAAATGACATCTAAAGCTACCAATTGTCTATATTTTATTTTATTTTATTTTGCCACAACTTCATTTTGAAATATTGCAAGGTTGAGCCCAATAACCAAAAAGAAATCCAAAAGAAATCTTAAAATTCAACACCATAATAACAAATCCTTCATGGTTAGACCATGTTCATGAGATTTTATGGAATAATGGCGCATTAACATTTGAGTTGGTAAATACATTGCAATTAGAAAATTCATTAAAAAAAAAATTAGGGGAAGGTAACAATGTTGTTATTCAAGAAAATTTTAAGTCTAAATCTGAAATCTTTATTTTAACAAGAAATGAATTTGAGGAATTGCCATATTACAAAGAAAGGTATGAAAAAGTCGAATTGTGAGTGCACTACAATAGACAAATATATAATCTTAAATATTCAAAACATAGCCGACACTATGTAGAAAATATATGGATATAAGTTAACATGGTTGGCTGCCAAATTTACCTTACGATGAAAAATGCATATTCTTTAATTTATGTTTGGTATCTTTGATCTTATTTGACTATTCTAGTTGAAACAACCCTAAAATGAAACTTAAACCCCACCATCTAATAGCCCATTTTCATAATAATAATAATTTGGTTTTTCTTGTGTGTGTGTGTGTGTGTGTCTAAGCCATACAAAAACAAGTAAGCCTAATAGGTAAGGTTTTTGGCCTTTAGTACCTTTAACACTTACAGGTTAAGGGGTGCATCTTTCAAATTTATAAATGGAGAAATATGCATAATCTTATTAATTTCATTTATCATGAAATTTTAAGTTCAAAGTTTAAAATATTTCATATGTTAAAGGTTGTTTAAATGGAATCATGGAAACAACCATACAAAACTTTCAAAATGATTTGTCACTTTTGTGAAGATCTACTAGGTTTGCAAAATATTTTATGCATATCTATCCATATTTGCTTGCAATTTGGGTAGTTTATTTTTGGTGGATGAACAACCTACTAAATTCATTATCTTTCTTGTTAATTATAATCTTTTCTTGATAGTTTTGAATTTGAGGGTTCCATTCATCAAGCGAGTTTGAATTTACAAAAGGATTACCTAGATCATGAGATGTTTAGAACATATGAACAAAAACGCATTTTACCATAGATGCAAGAGATGTAATCTATACCATGTTAGCACAATGTTGTTTGGCACCTACACTAGGCTTGGTCCAAATAGCATGAAAGTACCAAATTTATCACGAGAAAAGAAAACCCTTTGATAGAATTGGGAAACCAATATGGGGTGAAGAATTTAAGGGAGTTTATGATGTAAATATTGCCATCTTTTATCTTAGATCCAATGATCTAACAAACTAAAAGTACGAAGAAAGTTGCTAATTCCAAAATAGTTGCCCCAACCATGAAGGATTGAGTTTATTAATTTGATTATTTGATAATGGGAAAGATTTCTATTTTTAGTAAAGACACTTTTGATTTTACATTTCAATAACATTATCTCATTAAGATTAGGATAGACAAAGAAATTTTTGTGAGTGAACCTTTTTCTTGCCTTCCATTGGGTCATAATTTGGCTATGGAAGCAAGCCCTATCAATTTTATGAAGAAAAAGCTAATAAAATGAAGTCTCTCTCCAATTTTCCATAGAAATATGTAGGTTTTTTAAAATGATAATTGGATGTCATGTTTTACCAAGAAAGTTTTGGCTTTTTCAAAATATTGTTCTACCAACCTCTCGTCATTGATAATAATAACAAAATTATCAACATACTTTATGAAGCAAATTGACATCATTTTTTGGGTTTGGCGAAAAAAAACTTATGGCCTTTTCCTTTAATACATTTCATCCTTTTGAAGTTAGTCGTAGTGCTCTACTGTTTGGTAGCTACATTCTCTTATCATCCATCTAGGTAAAATTTGCAATTAAAAGGTTTATGGCACTACTTTGAAAGACCCCATAGTAGAAATTTAAAGTTTTCTTTAATATTCAACTGGGACTCTTAAGCCATTCTTCAAGTATCATCTTTGTACACTAGGCATGGGGAAATTATTTAAGATCCAATATAAGGTATTTGGCCAAAAAAAACTTTTATATCACCATCAATCACCTATTTGGTAAAAATAAAATAATTACTATCTTGTTCCCTCTTATTGTTGTAAACCTTGTGCATTTTTTCTGTCTTTGTGTCTAGTATGGTGGCAATCTCACCCATTGCCATGTGTCCACATTTTCTTTTTTGAAATCCAAAACTACATTTGTTAGCAAATGTATGTCACAAGTTCAATAACTAATTTGAACAAGTGTTGCACAATCTTATCAAATATTGTGGGTATTTTTAATAGCCTTCCATAGACTTTTATTACACTCCTAAAAATTGGAAAAAAATTATAGAAGCAAATGCCTTTCACCTTGTTAAGCTAGAAGCCAAAAGTTGCAGCTATTTTTGTGAAGAATTTATCGTTGGTCAATAATTGTAGATCTAATGAAGTTTCTGTCCAAAATTCCAAACCTATAAAAAAGACTTCGTTAAAAAAAATTTGCCCATAGTTTATAGAAAATATCCAACAAAAAGGCTAAAATAGAAGGTTGAAGGTTGTGCTGCAATATTTTTGTACTCAATTTATCAAAACTATAGGCCTAGCTTAATAAATTCACACAAAATTGGATATTACAATTGAGGTGCATTGCTAGCTATATTATTAATTTTCTTTCTTCAACTTTCTTTCAAATATTCAATTTGGTTGTTTTATAATCAAATCTAGTTGTAAGCATGAGAATCAATCTTATACTATAAAATATCATTAATTACACACTTTGTTGTAAAATTGCTTACATTAAACCAAACTATAGGCTTGGGCTATTAGGTTTTTCTAGTTTTGCTTATGCTTGTAACAAGCATGTTATCAATGGTTTTTCCAATCCAAATGGTGTTACTATTTATTGTTTAGCAAATTATTAATCAACCATTGCAAAATGTAATTGACTTTATCAAGTCCTTAATATCCAAGCCAATTTTGTCTACATAAAGTTTGTCATGATAATGCCTACACAAGGATATATTTTTTCAGTCAAGTATTGAGCCAACCAATAAGTTTTTTCTTTTGCAATTTAAAATAGAAAACTTGTTGACCATAACTTGGTTAGCAATATGTATGAATTCAAAATATTTTTTTTCTTGGCATTACTTAAGTTTTCTTTGGATTTTATCAAGCACCTAATGTTTAACGCTACTATTAATTGTAAGTTCATCTGGGGGATTTATTGTAAATATTTTTCAACCTAAGAAAAAAATCAGTCCTATTTCATATTATATTGGTTAAGTTTTCTTTCTTTATATTAAACCTAATGAGGTTTTCTTTGAAGAATGATGTCACATTTTTATTATATGATTCGCTAGAAATTGAAGTCCACACAATGATAAAGTCGTCTGCTTATGTATATGGTGAAGGTGTACATAATTTAGATCCTTTTGGTCTACAAAAGTTATTCTTTCTTTCACAATCACTTAGATCGTTGTTTTTCTTTTCTTTCCAAAGCAATCGAGTTACCTCCTAGCTTCCTATGTTTTTGTTTGTTTAATTGGGTCATATTTTGGTATACTTCCATTTCCTGTTTTTTTCGACTTGAGCCCTTCTCCAACTCGAGCTTTAGGCACAAGATTTCTTTGTTTTATTTGTGAAAGTAAATGTTGAGTAATAAGAGTGAAAATGTATTTCCTTGTAAAATGCATGTCTTTAATATCTACTCCTCCTATTTCGACATTAAACATTTTATGCAATGTGTCGAAAAATCTTTGCTCATCTATAATCATCAACATGATATCCACCAACTTTTTACAACAGATGGTGTCATACATAATATTTTGCAATGTCAAACTTTATTATCCAATGGGTCCTCCTCCATTTTTGATATGTCTAAAAGTGATATGACATAAATGATCAGTGCGAAAACCATGAAATGCCTTTAAGAATCTTGGCTTGTAAATGGCTCCCAACACAATCTTCATAGACCTTGCAGCATTTTGTCTTTAATATTCGCAATGGTTGAGGGTTGTTTTTTTTACTTTACCAAGTTTTGGTAATATTATGTGTCTGGAAAGTTGCATTAATTTTTTTTTAAATTAAAAAAATTAGAACCAAAACTTGGAAATTGGGTTTTGGGTCTACTTTCAATTCAAATGCAAGGTCAATTGTTGGTTTCAATTTTTTTAAAATTCATAGTTTTGGTTTCAATTTTGATTTCTTTTTTCAAAATTTTGAATTGACAATCTAAGTACCTAATAACCAAACCAATAATTAGAACCAAAACTAACCAACATTAATAAAAACCATGAAGTATAGGGAGACACCAAAGGTTATTCATAAAAATAAAGAATTGCCCAACACTTGTAGAAACATTGTGATGCACCCAAGAAAAGGTTACAAAACATAAGGATACACTAGTGTTGTGTGGTTTTTAACTTTTTTGAAAAACCTTTTGTTTTGTTTTTAAAAATAATTTTGAATGGTTCTAATTCCACACAAAAATAAAAAATAAAATTTCGTTCTAAATTTGAGTTTTCAAAAAAACTGATTTTGATTTTGGTTCTAGTTTCAAGTAATCGAAACTAGAATTAATAGTTAACCTTTGGTTTTTAATCTTGTTTTCAACAAAAAGAAAAAAATTAAAATGATTCTAATTCCACACATAGCTGGAATTGAAAATGTGGTTGTATGTTTGGTTTTTCAAAATGAAAAAAAATGGTTTGATTTTAGTACTAGTTTCAAAAATTATACTTGGCCTTAATTCAATTTTTATTAATCAAAATCAAATTTCACAATTCTAATTACTATTATGCATGTATATCTTTAAGGACACAAACTTTGTGTGAGTGTAAATACCATAAGGAAATTTATTTACACTTCATTTAAATGTAAGTGTATAAGGTCTATCCACATTTGTGTAAATGTAGAACATGAACATGTGTAATTGCACTTATATGATTTTACATTTTTGTGTAAAATAATGTAAAAAATGTCATTTCTTTTTTTGAAAGGGGGGTGTGGGTTTAAATGTTTTTGGTGATAGGCTAATCAAAGTGGTTCATTGAAAAGAAAACCCTAAAAAACAACCAATTAAACTAGCTAATATGAATCATAATAAATACCCAAGCTTTTGTACACTCCTAAGCTAAAAATGATAATGAACAAAATTAGAAATATAAATTTTATTTCAACAATAAGGCAAAGCAAAATGCACCCAAGAATGTGCATCCAAGATATTCCCTAAAATAATACCACAATTTGTCCTATATCCTTTACCCAAAAGTTTGGGCTTATGTTGTATATAGTGATTAAAGGGAAAAACTATTATAATCCCATTATGTGGGGAATATTAAAAATGTTATAATTTTATTTTATTTGGTGAAGGGCCATCAAAGTGGCCCATTACCAGAAATTAAAATATAAATATAAATTAAATATAAATATATAAATAAATATATAAAGCTTTGGGATGCACTCACATTTGGATGTACCCAGGATTGTAAGCAGGTAAAAATTATTAAAAATATATGATATATATAGCCTTACAAGGCGCCATATAAATGTAAAAGACATATATATACACGAGGATAATAGTGTAATTGTAAAAAGTTTAGGCATGTAGGTGAAAATTATTTACACTTACATAATTATTGACACTTACACACACAACATTATTTCTAACTCTTCAAACGGGGTAACTGCCCAACACAGGTCTCCACCCTCGAAGCGCACAAAAGTCTTTACTTAGTGCACAAGGCCAGAGATGACTAGTGTGCACCCGACACCCATGACGCAGCCCCCAACATTATATGTGCACATACTTGTTGCTGCAAGAAGCACAGCCAAGGCAGACAAGGAAAACGCATCTTTTTTTTTCCTTGTCTGCCCTTGGGCTGATTGATCTTTTTCTCAAAGGAGATGGATGATGCCCAGACATGCTTTGGACCCATGTTGTGCACATTCTGGGCTTGTAATGAACACTAGGTGCCCATTACAAGCCCAGAAAGCACATAACAGGACCCAAAGCATTTATGAGCAGCACCAAAATGTGTCTAGGCAGTGGGCACAACCAGACATATCATGAATGGGAAAATGGGCAGTCAGGGAAAAAAAGAAAGAAGCAAGCAGTACCTTTGTAGTACCAACAATGACAACTATGTGCACATATAATAGGTGGGGGCATCATGGGATTTCTGCTACCATAGTGCACCATAGCAACTTCAGCACATATTTGTCAATTAATTAATTAATTTTGAAATTTTTATTTCAAAAAAAAAAATTCTTGAAGATTCAATATTTTCTTTCACAGAATTATATTATTTTAAAAATTCAACATTTTTTTAATATAATATAATTAGTGTCAAAGTTGCCAAGGTAGTAGGGTATTGAACAACCAATCATGCAGCAATAACACTCCCATTTCCTCTCCTTCCAAGGACTGCGGAGGATGAGAAGTAGAGTGGTTTTTTTTTTTTTTTTTTTCTTGGCAATTTTGTGTTGTAGCCAAAGTGGCAATGATCCACAGGAGGATTTAGCCAAACTTGGGTACATGCTAATATGAAAGTAAAATTTTAAAACATCCTTCAATATTTTTGGCTACACATTTTTTGGAACCATGTATAGTTAGTTTTATCTGGCGAATTTTAATAAAATTTGGTCAAATTATGGCTATTGAAAATCTTTTTAAAAAAGCACATGAGTTTAGCACTTTTAAAATAAAATTAACATTTCATTTTGACTATGTATAGCCAGCAAAAAATAAAGGCTGCCGGCAACGGACAATTTGCGCGTGCAGCCCGACAAGTTTCGATCCAGGCACGGGTTCGAATCCCACCAACGTCAACAATTCCACGAAAAGGACAACCAACACTACTGGGAAAACCGTGTTGGTTTGACCACTAGTACCCATTTACGTAGGTTCCCTGCAATTGGGGGTTGGGGGGGGTGGAAAATGACAAGAAAAAAAAAACATGTTTTGGTTTAATTTTTTAATAAACAAAAAGTGACCATAAAAGAACTTTTGGGGATTTTTTTTCCCTAGATATAGGGTAGCCAGGCTGGTCAGCGAACACTTAGTGTTTCAGAGGTCTGCAAATTTCTGGAGAGTGCTCCTTTGAATTTCATGCCAAAAGAGGAATTTTAGCCCTACTATTTGCGCACCCACAGAAAGTTGAATCGTTGAAAAAGATGAAGAAATGAGTCAGATGTAACCCTCCAAAGTGGGGGTGGGGGGGAGGGGTGTGCAAATGGTGGAAACGAAAAACCACTGAACACTTGGAAGACTATTATCAAACACGAAAAAAAGTCTTCTAAAGTCGCTCTATTGCCTTTATGGTTCAAAGATGATTTGTAGATCATAAGGTTGCGCTCTTATAGCACTTTAAATCACTTAAATTGAACAAGAAATGAGAAAGTTATGAGCAATGAAAGTAAGAGGGGTAGAACAGAAGAAAAGAGGAAAAAAACGCGTTTTATAACTCGGAAAAGCTTATATTTCTTCTTGCTCTTCTGTAATTACTCCTTCGTCTCTGTTCAAAGACGGATGGGGGAGCTCAAGTTAGCGCTCCCATAACGTTTTAAATCACTCAAAATGAAGAAGAGATGAGGAAGATATTAATAAAAGTGGTCGGTCATAGGGCAGGCTACCCTATTTTGGTCAATCTCATTTAGGGGAATTTGGGGTTTATAATAATAATAATAATAATAATTTATTTTTCTGACTTTGGGGACTTGTGATAAAGGGATTGTCAGTTGTTAAGGTATTAAGTCTACTTGGGTTACTCTATTCACATTCTGGTTGATTGTGTGCTCAAATTTTATTGTTTACTTTTGGGATTTGGGATCCCCGTCCCCACCCCTTTTTTTTTGGGGGCAATTTTGTGATATAATGTATTTGGCTAATTTCTCAAACATTTAGCAAAATTAGTCGAAGTTACACTAGAAAAACATAAAATTCCCAATGTTTTTGACAAAAAATAATCATTTTCAGGAAGAAAAAAAAAAAAAAAAAACCCCTTCGGCCTCGTCTCATGCAAATATGGATGTGGGTTGACACAGAGTCGGTATGTTCAACTATTTATCTTTTCGATCTTACGTCTCCGAGCAGGCTCTTACAATTTGGTAAGGGGGTGCCAAATTTTCTTCTGTGTGATGAGTGGGAGTGGACACATTATTACACATTAAAATCCGTAATCTTCCCTCCTGACACATAACTTTAGCCATTTTGAAAAGAAAATAGCCAAATGGCTAAACTATAGCCATAAAGAAAAAAAAAAACGCAAGAGATTTTTTTTTTGTCTGTGTGAGGAGGTGAAAAAGTGTCCTTTTACTGCTTAGTAATTCATTTTGTTACTGCGTCTTCCTCCTTGCCGATCGGAGGTGGCAGCAAAAGCAAGCAACTCCTCTTTTGGTTGCAAGAGCGCTGTCTGTGTGGGATCCACCACAAGTTCCCTTGAATTTTGGAAATGTATCAAAAGGAAATTCTCTGCCAAGAAGCTCCAGTGATGAAGATGCTGACGATGGTTCTTTCTGTGGTTTTTTTGCGACATCGTTTGACCAACAATAGCTGCAGATATTGAAGATTGAAGAGGAGGAGGAGGAGGAGGAGGAGGAGGTCGAGGAGGAAGATGAACAGTAGCGGAGCACTTATTATTATTTTATTAGGTTTTCTAGTCTTGTGCGCGTGTATGTAGCGCGTAAACAGAAAGAAGAAGAAAGAAAGAAAAAGCAAGTAGGCTGGCTTTTAAGTAGGGCTTTAATCTTGTCAACTACGTATTGCAAAATCTGTTTGGTTTTTATACCCAGCTTGAAACATGTTTCTGGTGTTGGGTTTTTGTTTGTGAGCTTTGTAATTTGCATAGGAATCAAATCCTTTAGCCCCCACTTTTTTGCTTTCCCAGCTCAGAAGTTTGAAGGCTTAAATTTTTGTTTTGTTTTTTCTTTTTTTTGGGGCGGGGGGGTTTGTGGACCCATTAGGCAGTTGTAGTACCTGTTCACCATGTACATGATTTTTTAGAGCTTTCGGAAATTCGAGCAGCTCTTCTTCTCATGCAGAGCTAGTCAGATCTGCTGAATACCCAGTGGGGGGTTTGTTTTTTTTGGTGTGTGTGTGAGTTTGTGATTTTCTAGAGTCTTTGGCCATTCCTGAGTTTTGAGTGAATTCGTCCATTCTTTACTATCCCCTGAGATTCTTTCGTGCACCGACTTCCAAAAGATCCCCCTGGCTGGCTTTTGCAGGAGACAATAGAACTTTCAGTCTGCTGCTGTTCAGTTTGGACATAGGTAATTCCTATGGCTGAAGAAGAAGAGTAAAACCTACTTCTTTGTCAGGAAGAAGAAGAAGAAGAAAACCCATCAGCTGGATTATTAGAGAAAGCTGTTTGGGTCATGGGAGCTTGTTTGTCCAAGAAAGGATCTTCTCAGCGACAACAACAGCCAAGGCATCAGAATGAGTACCAAAAGAATGGCAAGGAGATTGCGAACTCGGTAAGCGAAAAACACTGAACAGCAACAAACTTGTGGGGTGTCAATTCAGTTTTTATTTGTTGAAGCAGCTTCTCGTGGATTTCAAGCCCTAAGTTGTTTCAGAATTTCAACATCAAATTAGAAATTGTATTATTGCAACATCATCAACTTCTGCAATGGCATGAGAGATCAAAAGAGTGGCTACACCAATTTGGTAGAAATTGTGAGAGCATTTCTTTTTTTCTCATATGGAGGAAGAAGAATGGTGACTGGGGTTTGTGGAGCAGAATGGAACTCAAAACAACACAGAGACCAAGAGTGAGAAGCCCAAGAGCAAGCAGGCAGTTGCGGTGCAAGATCAAAAGAAGACACGAATTACAGTGAGTGATGGAAGAGACAACAATGTCATTCCTTTGGGCAAGAGAACCAACTTTGGGTACAATAGAGACTTTGCCAAAAAATACACTCTCGGGAAGCTTCTTGGACATGGTCAATTTGGGTATACTTACATTGGCATAGAAAAGGCCACATCAAATAAAGCGGCCATCAAATGCATTGAGAAAAAGCAGGTCAATCCTGATAACCTATTTGTTCATCTTGTCTTGCAGCACTCTCTGTATTGCTCTTTTTCCTCAGAAGAAAGTTCTTCAAGATCTGCACATTTTTTGTCATGGGTTGGTCATAGGTTAAAGTGACATGGTCATTTTTCTTCTTCAAACACAATGTCTCTGGCATGTTCCAGTTTTCCAAACCTAAAAACAATTGTGCGAATATGCAGATGAAACTTTCAATCTCAGTGGAGGATGTCAAGCGTGAAGTGAGGATTCTGCAGACTCTCTCAGGACACAAAAACATAGTGCAGTTCTACGCCGCCTTTGAAGATGATGATAAAGTCTACATTGTGATGGAGTAAGTGTGAGAAGAAAAAGCGCTTAGGTTTATGAGGATGGGTACTAGCTGATGACTGATTGCTCTATGGTTATACTGCAGAGTAATGATGAAGGTTAAAAGAGTTCTAGCAGGGATACATGAGCACTTCTCCAGCTTCTTGTCTCTTCTTTTCACTCCAAGTTTTGGCATGGAATTCAATCTTCTTTCTTTTGTTTTGCATCAGGCTATGTGAAGGTGGGGAGCTTCTGGACCGCATCCTTGCTAAGTATGTGTTGAGAACCCCACCAATGCAGATTTGTGTAGAAACAATTTTCTGGACATTTATGCTAATATTTGATGGTGCTGGTGTGATACTTTGTGAGTGGCCCTTACAAGGTCATGACCATTTGCCATGTATGTTTTGGTTGGCCAGAGCTGACACAATATTTGTTTGTTAATGTGCATGTTTTGTGGAGTTTGCTCTGCAATTGTGATGATATATTTTGAAATTAGGGTTCACTTATCATCAAGTCACCAATTTCTTGTAGATGAGGAAAGATGGTACAATATTACAGTTGCAGTTTTTGTACAGGAAGAATAGGCTGTATAGTGAGAAGGATGCTGCTATAGTGGTGAGGCAGATGCTAAATGTAGCAGCTCGCTGCCATCTGAATGGAGTTGTTCACCGAGATCTGAAGCCTGAGGTAATTATTTTTGCAGTTTGTTGGGATTGTTCATTGCTAATGATGTTTTGGCCATCATTGTTATTGTTGTTTGTCTGTGGTCCTTCCTTGGTACCAGAGAGCTGATGGCCTAATTAATGGCTTTGGTTTTGGTAAATTGCACAGAATTTCTTATTCAAATCTCCAGCTGAGGATTCTCCTCTCAAGGCAGTTGATTTTGGACTATCTGACTATATCAAGCCAGGTATCGGTTTGTGACAGATGTCAGTGTTTGAATGTGCTAGATCATGCATGTCTTTCCTGTGTTGATTCAGGTTTAAACAGCGGAAATATGGCTCAATCTTCACACAAATTGCACTGGTAAAAATGAGAATGGAAAGGAGTATGTTATGAGTTCAGTTTAACTTAAAATGTAAATCTGAAGTCAGTGTCCTAAAGGGGAAATATCAAGAGCTCAAAGTGCACAAGCCTTTTTTTTACTGGCAAAATTTCCCCAAAATGGGAAATTAAAGATTAAAAATTCGAAAAAGAAGTGGTTTTGGAGGCTTTCAGTCACCAGATGCAAGGGAAAAAAAATTAAAATTGCCAAATTCATATATTTGGTTCATTGTGGAGCCAGAAGTATCAAATGATAATTAAAGATTTGTACTTTATTTCTGGTTCCTAGGGATGATTACCACTTTTTCTATATCTTCCTAGGGATGATTGCCACTTTGGCTACAAACAAAAATTCTTTAAAAAAATCACTGAAGTGCACATGGGAAAGAGCAAATGGACAGAGATTTAGGGAAGAGAAGATGAGAGTCAAGTTTTGAAGGTTGGTGGGTTGATTCAGGCAAATATTTTACTGATGTGGTGGGAAGCGCATACTACGTTGCACCAGAGGTTCTTAAGAGGAAATCTGGACCAGAATCTGATATGTGGAGCATTGGGGTGATCACCTACATTTTACTTTGTGGAAGGCGCCCATTTTGGGACAAGACGGAGCAAGGCATCTTCAATGAGGTTAGGGTTTAGAGCATAGGGCTTTTAGGTCATAGAGGAAAGCTCAATTTGTTTGTACATATTCAACTTGTCATTTCCTCATTTGTGATTGATTGCCATGGGGAAATATTGAATCTTGTCAGTTGTTACATGTCATGAAGGTACTCAAGAAGAGTCCGGACTTTAAAGACAAGCCATGGCCAACAATCAGTAACAGTGCTGTGGACTTTGTGAAAAAGTTGTTGCAAAAGGACCCACATCTCAGACTCTCTGCTGCTCAAGCTCTGTGTATGTCATCCTCCTATGTTATCCAGCTCTTGCATATCAATTGGTCACTGCTAGTGAAGTGTATGCCACAAAAGAGCATTGCTAAGCAAAGTGTGATTCAATTTCTGTTGGATGTTGCAGCACATGAATGGGTACGAGAAGAAGGAGTTGCATCTGACATGCCACTGGATATTTCAGTGCTCTCCAATATGCGGGAGTTTGTGAAATATAGCCGCCTAAAGCAAATCGCATTGCGGGTGATTTACTCTTCTCCTCTATGTTTCATGATGACCCATTTTGAAACAGATTTCCATCTTTTCATTCCATTTTAGTACACCCTAGGAACACTTCTTAAAAAACTAGGGTTGTCAATAATTTATTGTACAGCCTTTGTTTTTCACCTTTTCCATCTCTCTCAGTAAAATCTGTACCAATAGCATCAACCTCTAAATTTTCTTTGGGATGTGAATCATCTCATGTGATCAACTGCTTGAGGTGCAGGCATTGGCAAGCACACTCGATAAGAAAGAGATAGCAGACTTGCAAGATCAGTTTGAAGCAATTGATGTGGATGGAAATGGTGTCATCACTCTTGAAGAGATGAAGAAGGTATGTTGTAATCACTACCACCAACCCAGTGTCAGACCTATCATATGCTATCTTTCTCAGGGTCCCAATTTGATGTTGGGTTGTGATTTCAGAGTCATTAGTCCAGTGTTCCTTGACATGGATGGGTGTTTCATAGGCCCTGGCAGAGGATAAGCCTTGGAAGGTGAAGGAATCTCGGGTTTTGGAGATCCTGGAAGCGGTTAGTTGACAATACCTATGCTAGATATTATGACTCTACATTTTAATTGAAGAATGTGTTTGCCAAACATCTTTCACCCCTGGGAGTCAGAAGTGCTTGAAGTCTTCACACTTTAGCAAACTGATTTGCCCAATAACCCCTAATGTATTTGTCTTGAAAACTGTTGCATCTGATGTGATTTCAAACCCTTAACCACTTTTTTTTTCCCCAATTTTGTGGTTTTGCTAGTTTGATGATTTGTTTCCAATTTTTTAGCAATTTTTTTCTAATTTGCACTTTTAAAAAAAATAAATTCCAATTGGTTTTGTCACCACAGTGTGAAAATTCGCCCAAAAGAAAAAAATTGCTGGTATCAATGCATAAAGTCACAACTACTAAGCTCTTGTTAACTTGACACTTTATGTGTGCAATGACCATTGGTGTAACAGATGGATAGTGACATGGATGGAATGATTGACTTCGATGAATTTGTTGCTGCCACAATGCATGTGCACCAACTGGAGGAGAGCGATTCTGAGAAATGGGAAAGTCGATCAAGAGCAGCGTTTTCAAAACTTGACAGGGATGGTGATGGTTATATTACTCCTGATGAGCTCCAAACTGTATGTGAACCCCACCATCTGAATTCTTTTGGGCATGCCTTGTGTGTGGCATACATTGTGTATTGACCTTCTCATAAGGTGCATTCATGGATCGGTTGCTAACAATGATCACTATATGTCCACGTGGAAAACACTAAACTCTTCTTTTGACAAAGGAAACTAAAACATTGCATTGCAAGTTTCTTTAGCACTAGTAATTTATATATTTCATGAACTACAAAGTACATTTGGAATTCGTTGCTTGAAACTAGTTGTGGTTATCAATGCTCATGGCTAGACAGAGAGTGGGTGAAGTTGTTGGGTCCATCTACATGTTTGTTGCATGAGCTTCATAAAACCATTACAATTGTCTTACAGGCAATGGGGATGAAAGGCTCAGTGTCAACATTACTTGATGAAGCTGACACAGATGGGGATGGGCGATTAAGCTTACCTGAGTTTCAAAAGCTACTACACCGTGCAAGCTTTGGATCTGGCACTAGGAGAGATCATTATCATCATCATAGATGATTTTTTTGTGAGGTCTAACTCTACATCAACTTTGCAACTGGATATTTGATATGTTATGATTAATTCAATTCTATGCTTATAATGTATATTTGTCAACCCCAAAAAGATCTTCATTAACCCTAATATGTCAAAATTTACTTAAATAAGGCACAATGGTGAAATTCATAGGCATATTAATTATTAGGTAATAGGAAGTGGTTTATGGTTTGAGTAATTTGAATCTGAATGGTGGCATATTTGTGGAAATAAATGGAACCAAATCATCATCTTTTGAATGTATTTTTAGTATTTGCTACATTAGGTGAAGTAGGAAATTAATTAGCAAAATGAATGAAGCTTTTGTGGGTAGATAAGCTTGTTTTGCTATTTTTTTGTTATCTACCATCATATTATTTAAGAAATGAGAAATCATTTATTATACATTTTAAATTTAAATCATTGATGGTACAATGTTTTAAAATCATTCATAAATTTTAATGAACTCCCCACTCGGTAATTGAAAAGAGGTTTCTAGTTATTATCATTTGTTGAAATAACCAAATTTAATATCTATATTGAATAAGGAAAGATATAATTGATTTAATTGAAGCATATGTTAAATGATTTTTACATCCATGGAATACTAATGTTGAATAATTGAAAAATTGAAAGTAGCTGCACAAAATTTTGCACCTTATGGTTTGAAAGTACTTTTAAACAAATTAACGGACATGGGTAAAAACTTGCCTTTTTTTCTTTAAAATATAGATTCCTTTGTTATTCATAAATATTACTATATTATTATAGAATTTTCATTAGTTCCACCAATTGAATGGAAGCTAATAATAACTTATAAATTCATCAAGGAAATGAACATTATGTGGTTTTTTCTTGAAATTATAAAACATTTTCTTTTTTCATTTTTATTTTAATGTGATTGTTCAAGAATTTTTTTTAATGTTTATTCAACATATTGTCATTGTCTTCTTTTGTGTTGTGTAGCTTATGGTTTGTAGCATTTCATCATTGAAACTTTACTTATTATGAAGATAAAAATAGGGATATAAATCAATTGTTGAATAGCACCTAATTATGGCCTACAATCAAATGTCTAGGGCTTAAGGTAAAATGAAAACAAATTATATATACATCTTTCATTTTAGTCATTCATTTGATTTCGTTACATTTTCAAAAAATTCATGAATTTTTTTTGTTTAATATTTAAATAAAATTTTGGATTTGCAGGTTTGTTTGGTTTTGTTAAGATGAAACTTTGTGAATAAAGTTCATAATGTCTTGAAAACTAAGATTATAGTATTACCAAATGTATAAAAATATTGCCCAAACCTTTCATCATTAATAAAATGCTTGTGGATAACAAATTTGATAAGTTTGAAAATGTCAATGGTTTTCCATATCCGAATCAAAATTCAAATTAATCATTATTTTTTTCTAAAAATTATGAATATATGATTAGTAAGTATTAAATTTTACAATATTTCATACTAAAAGTTATTGTCATAATTTTTTTAAAAAAATTATACATTCTGAATTTTGCAAAAAAAACACATAATCGCATAAACTTCTTATATAACATGTGTTTTATAATTTTTGTACATAATTTTATGTTGAAAAAACAAAAATTTGCATAAATTTTTATTTGTTCAAAATAAAATATTATATATGGTAAACACTAAATTTTATAATTTTTAAACTAAACTTCATATTACAAAATTTGTACTTCAATTTTTGCATTTGAAATATTACATTAAAAAATTAGACTTGATGCAGTTCTAATTAAAATATTAATTATATTTTTCAGAGACACAGTTATGATAAAAATGCAACAAAATTCCAACTAATCTTCATTATTTCAAACAAAATGAACATACATTAGTTCAAAAAATAATAATTTGAAAAAAAATCTTTGCTTAAAACTTCCTATTGAATCTTATGAAAATTTGTTTAGTGAGGAGATACAACACACTTTTCAATTTTTGCTTCATTCGTTACTCTTACTTTTGCTTTAAACATATTCCAATGATGCCCCCTTGCTATAAGGTGACCATTGTCCTATGTCATTGCTTACACTTCCTCAACCACAAACACATCCAACTCCCTATTATACACATGAATTGGCATCATCATTGGGCTAATTTTTGAACATTGCATTTTAAAAAAACATTGTTCGACTAGAGTCGAATCCTGACAAGTAATGAACTAACGAACAAATCAAGTTCTGTAGTTTTGATTCGTTAGGGCAAAAGGCTAGGGATTATCTCTTGAACCTTCAACAAATTACTCAAGAAATCATTGTCAAACATTCGAATAATGATTGTGTAAATTTTGGAATCTTGGAAATGGTTATGTTCCACCCATAATTTAATTTGAATTTTTGAACTCAAGTTTGATTTTTTCAACTCCTTCTAGTCCATAATTGATTATGATTGAAGCTCTTTATGAAACATAAAGTTGTCCGCCATGGCATCACAACACATTTCAAGGAGGTGTGTCAATCAATCAATTGTTCCAACCTGGGAAAAAATGCGGTAGAAATATTTGCCCAAGAAAAATGGTATGAACCTGAGGATCACATGAAAAAGGTGGGGGAGCTTCAAACTAGAATAAATGAGGCTTTGAAACATGTGCTTTACATGTGAAAATCCTTTACATTCATGAATAATTTCGATTAAATCTTTCAATTTTGAAGTTTAATAGTCAGTTGGTGTTGACTAAGGTCTCACGATGGACTTAACAAGTTCTACTAATATTTAATTGATGCCAACTGAAATGAAATGAGTTTTTGATAAGGGCTTAGTTGGTGCCAACTATGATCCATTGGTGCCTCAATGGGTGTTGTGTTGGGAATTTAGTCGATGTTGACTAAGCATTTAAAAGGTTACTCTTGCTGGTTGATGTTGAGGTTCACTATGTGCCTAATTCCCAATTGACTCTTAACAAATTTAATTTCATAAGTACTTTCTACATGTGCTTCTTCAACTAAATGTCATTGAAGAAGTGCCTGGATTCTTCAACATATGGTGTGATCAAAAGTTTGACAACACTATGTTCTGAAAGGAACTTGTTAGAGACTAAGGCTCGTTTCATCTACCTTATTGTGGTTGGTACCTTGATTGCCCTTCAGATTGCACTCATGTTTTAAAGAGGTCAAAGTGAAAGAAATTTGATGTGGGATATTTAGAAAAGTTTGCTTCCTATCAAGGAAATAAAAAGGAGGATATTGATAAAAGGAGGAAGAAGAAGAAGGATGTCCAAGTTTCTAACACTCCAGGGGCCACTCAAACTTTTGTTGACATTGAGAACCTTGAACATGATGTAAATCTTGAGTTATCAGAGTTCCGGAATTCTCCTAACTGTGTTGTTCATGAAGAAGACTTTCCTGGAGCTCTTAGGAATAGGAGGGGTCGTGCTACTTAGCCATTGTCGCACACATGAAGGAGGACACAACTTGTGTAGAAGTCACCCAAGACTTCAAATTGGAGATCTTGTATTCAACCATCTCAAAGCCCAAAACTCATTAGCAGCCACAAGACCCCGGGGCTAGTTATAAAGGCTTTCAACATCAATCGGCCTTTGTTGGTGAAGACAAAAGTTTCAATTCAAAAATGGCCCCTTGGCTTTCAGAATGTAAATGATTTATGGACGAAGGTCATATTGATTCAAGACTTTATTCTTCATTGAATTACCAATTTCTTTCAAATTCATTATCCAAGGTTGTCTTGAATTCTCACAGGACTCCCCAAAGGACATAGTGGACCTCATCTTTGTTGAAGTCCTAGGAAATTTTCCTATCCCGCATCTATTGGACCTTGTTTGTAGTATTCCAAAATGGAATGCAAGAGTTGACAACTATGTAACATCCATTTTTGGATTCGTGGACAATTATCTTACGAGGGATGGTTGCATCCTTTTTTTATACAATGACAACTTTTGGGTTTTGAAAAACATCAAGTCTTACCTAGAGGACTACAACTTCAAAATTCATTCAAAGTTTACAATCGTAAACAATAAGCATCGCACAAATCCTGAATTCCCAAAAAAAAAAAAAAACATTATTTGAATTCCACCAAGGTTTCTTGCATCTGCATGAGCTCAATACTAACACATGTTTTTATATTTTATAGACTTTCATGAGCAGGGCACTTCTAGTTGTACATGAGAATGGAAGTTTTGTTTTTTCAAGGGATATGCAACAAGGACACATTCAAGATGATGATGTGTTCTTCAATTGGACCACTCAAGATACTATGACAATGTTGAAGAGTGGCTTGCCTTTTCAAGTTGGACATGAGATCCACCTTGACACTTTCCAATTGCTTCTCCTTACCTTCTGATCTCCTAGGAGTCTAATGGTGAACATCAATACTTCAACAAGTCTCTTTCAATTCCATTTGTGTTCAACTTTGTCCAATTTTATCTCTTTTTCTATTCAACTTCATATCTTTCATTTTGTATTGCAAATCTCATAAAGAGGTTCTCCTTGGAGCATGTAACTACTTGAGAGCATGCCAAAACCATGGAAGACATGTTCATTTATTTGAACCGAACCTTGATGTGTATCTTGTGCTTCTACAACCACTATTGGATGTTTTTGAAAAATAAACCAATCCTATGAAAGAGGAACATAACGACCTGGATGCTCTTGTGCAGAAGAAGTCCAAATTTGATCTTGATTGTGAATAAATTTAACCTTCCCAATTTCAAGTATTTAATGTGGGTTTTTGGTCAAGCTTTGATAATTAACATTCCATTGCTTGATGAAGAGATTGGTTGCCTCCAAGGCAAAGGACAATTCTTTTTTTTTGTTTGTGAAGAATTCTTCCCCAACCCACCATCGAGTCTTTCATTGCGAGAATATTAAGAGGCAATGGCTCTTCATTTTTCCAGCATTTCGTTTCCACCTATACAAAAAATTGCCATAAATATAACAGCTTTGTTTTATGCTACATTGAGGATGAAGTTATAGAATAGGTTCCTCTAAACTCTAGCTTTTTCTTCAAGCCTTCATTATTTGTTCCAATTTTTTCAACTCATTTAATTAACACGATATTCTCACATCTAATCTCAAACTAGTTCAATGATTATTACTTTTAGTTACAAATCTTAACAAATACAAATTAATTTTTCACATACCATAAATCCAAATGAAATCTTAATCCAACAAAAGGAATTTACTAACTGGGTGTCAAAGAAATTGAATTTTGAGTGTTTTTATCGTTGAAACTTTAATATAAATGTAAAAACAAATTAGGGAAATTAAATAAATAACCCCAATGGGTGAAATTCCATTAAACATTGATGTGAAACACATGGGTTGATGCTTGTGTTACTATGTTAAAAATTGTGTTATTGGGTTAATACTTGTGTTACTATGTTGTTATATTTGTTTTACTAGTTTTCCCATGGAAAATTTTGCCCAAAATGTCTAGAATTCAAAGAAAACAAGTTCCCAATTTGCCAAACCTATGTGATAAGTTCAAATTGGTATCCTATAATGCAAAACGATTCAATTTATTTTTCATTTTTTTGTCCTCCTTATCTTTATTTGTCTATTTTGAAATGTTATAAAGGAATTTTATTTTTTTGAATACTAGAGTATTAGAAAATATTGGGGATCAAAATTGTTGTTTTACAAACTATTATGTTCAAAATTGACTAGAAAAAATAAAAAATGATGAATTACAACTAATGTTTTCTTAATTCTTTTGTTGTAAGTGCCTTTTTTTTAGGATAGCAATGTAAGAATGTTTATAAAATTTGAAAACTACTCTTGATTCTTCAAGACATTTGGCTTTAGTATGTGCACAGAATCCCTTTATACTTCTACCATAGATCCATGATGTGTAGCTTATAAACATTGTTAAGTTATGTAACCATGTTTCATTTCTCATCATTATATTTGCAAGTGCTGGCGCTTGGCATGTATGCATACGTTGTATATATTTATTACATTATTCTCCACAATGGAGTTCACGACCTTCTTATATATTTGAGACTAGGGTAAAGTTCAAAATTATTATGCTAAAATCAGATCATAAATATCTTATATGAAGCATTGCACATGAGTTCAAAATTATTCTATTGGAGGCAGGTAACACACATAATCTATGTATTTGTAATTGAGTTCAAAATTGTTATGTTGACAATATATCACAAATTCCATATTGAATTTTTATTTTATCATTAATGGCTTCAAGTTGTTGTTAATTTTCATATTCAATTCTTGGTTTATCTATAATGTCTTCATAGTTTTAATTATTTTGTAGCACATCCAAATTTAATATAGATATGACTTTGCATATGAGTTCATAATCATTCTTTTGCAATCATATCACAATTTTCACATTGCAGATGAGTTCAATACTATTCTAGTGGACACATATCACAAATTTCATACACATTGCATTGCTAGTGATTTCGAAAATATTTTGGTGGAAAAAGATGACAAATTTCATTTAGATGACAATCAAAACAAGTTGAGTATTTTGCTTTCATTTCCTCCCTATTTTGATAAAGTTGAATATGGACACATTCAGTACATTGTTAATCTATCTTTAAACTCTTGAATGTCCCTTTTTGTGATGACTAACATCTTGTGGTGCGCTCTAAGGTCAACACCTACAACTATTGCTATCACCATACTCACAACACAACATAAAAATACCCTAACTAGTACACCACATCCAAACCAAAGTTCTATTCACCTACAAACCATAGGACTCCAAATACTAACAAAAATCGCAACAAACTCCTTACATAACAAGAGCACAAAAACATAGCAAAACATAGCATAATTATAGTGTGTTTCGAAATCCAGAAAATTAAATTTTGATCACACATAATCCTTACTTATCTTGAACACCAAAAAGCAGGAATCCCATTCACAGTAGAACTGGTTCTAAACTTACTTACCCCAAATTACTTACAATAACTAAGATAAAAATTTATAACTATAGTAAAAGCCCAGACAATATTGTCCTCATTTTCTTTGCTTAAAGATGTTACATCCTTTGCTTCCTCATCACTTAAAACAATTAATAGTATACCATTTTTCGAGATCTCTTCCTTGTGCAGTGCTTTGCATTTTCGACCATTTTTCTTTTTGGATGTAGGAAGACTAAAATTATTTGCAAATTGTTCCATCAATTCTTTGTTTACACTTGAATGCCTACATTTGGACAAAGTTTGCTATATTCACTATTTTTAGTGTGCCTATTCACATCACTTTTTTGAGGGCCTATGGCAAAGTAAAGAACTTTTCAATGTTGGTTTCTTTTGACATATTTTCTGACTTCATTTTTTTGCTATGTTCCTTGTTGATAATGTGCATAGTGAGTCAAAACTGCGAAACAAGATCTATTGATTCTAAATTCTTCTTTTTAATAATGGCATGTGTTGTTTGCAAGACATTCAAAATTCTTGCGAAAAGTGGGGTACTTATAGTTTTTATGACGCTTTTTAGTTGGATTTGTGCATGCGATAATGGACATACAATGGTGACCCTCATTTTTCTTGATGTTGCAATTCAATAGTGATATGGTTATTTGACCCACAACAATTTTTATCCATGTTTTTTCGTCTTCTCCTTCTTTTGATGTTGATTGCAATGGTGTTCTTGGTTCTTCTTCCTCCTCCACTAAGGTTCCTTTTGTCTATTCGACCAATGTTTCCTAGTTTGCATTGTATTTTAAAATTAACAATTCATACTTGTCGTGAATGGATCACTTTCATTTTCTAGTCACTTCTTGCATGCGGCTTCTACCAATGAATATTGGTCCACTTTACTTGCCCCCAATAGATATTTTAGTTGGCATAATAAATGGGTCCTATAGTTTCAATTTATTGGTTCAACTGGCCACGAGTTATCCCTTGAAGCTTTTCTCAAGTTGTTCACAAAATTCAAGTTAAACATCTGTATCATGGTGCCATACATTTTGTCACAACCCTAGCCTTGGGCTCACGACCAAGGCAAGGGCTTGCAAGGTGCGGGCCAAAAGTGAAGCCCGGGAGTCACATTTCATGCTCCCGAAAATGTAGGAGAATGTGAGTGAATGAACCCACACACTCCCAAGTGGGCTCCCACCTTGGGAGTTGGAGTCTCGATGGACTTTCAAGTTTTTAGAAGGAAATTGCAAGAGTCAAAACTCATTGGATTGAAGAGTTCCTTATACCATTGGAAAGCTCTTGACACTTAGATGTTCAAAATGGGCTCGCATGATCCATTTGGATACTTAAAACATAAGTTATGGCCAAAAGAAGGGTTGGGAGTCAAATAGCCAATTTGACTCCCAACCACTAAAAGTCACGTGTAGGTGCCGTGCCACATACAATTAGAAAGATCTTGAGGTTTTTGTTTCAACTTCCTACAAGGTGAAACAAGTGGATTCCTCATAAACTCATGTCCTTAGAACAAAACAACATAACTTCTACAAAATTAACAATGTTTTACTAGTAGAAATTATTTTGCCATGCATACCTCATCTTCCATTTCTTGGGGGAAATCTATTTGTCATCTCCCTTCAAATTCTTCTATTTCCTTCACAAGTAAGGGTCCAAACACTTTATAAGAAACAACATGTGCCCCCTTCAACCACTACTTTTTCGTTTTTTTTGAAGAATATTCCTAAAATCTTTTTAATGTATTTCAAAAATACATTTAAAATATTTAAAATATTCTTGATACTATTATGTTAAGGTGTATATTTTTTTAAATCCCAAAATATGTCATAAAAACAAATCTTCAAATTGTGCTTTTAGTGTCAAAACCATTATTAAATAGTGGTCATGAGTTTTTGAAAATGTAAATTAAGTAATTTTCACTCATTAGATTGATTCCAAAATTTTATGATATGTACATAATTTATTCAAAATAACATTTTATAAAAGAAAATTCTATTTAGTATTTTACAATCCAAAATTCAAAAAATTAAGCAATGGTTATGATTGTTAATGGTACATGTTAGTATAATTGCACCCATATAAATGTTTTAAATAGATCAGCACATACAATAATTTACATTTGTTGATTCTTGCAATCAAATTTGAAATCAAAAGAAATCCTTCACCTTCGGTGTGTAAGTCTTCAAAGCAAACCCTTTAATATTTTTTGGTGCCATGGTGCTTATGCATCTTGTTGGTGTCCAATTCTATCCACGTCAATGTTTTCTTTTCTGTCAAACCCTCTCCACATTTTCTTTATGTTTTTACATTTCACAAATAATTTGCTTCCTTCATTTTATAGGATATTTATCTCTTATGAGATTTGATGCCTATCTATTAGAAGCTTTAGTGTTATGTGTTATCTTTTGAAATGACCTGGTGTCAAAACTATCTTAACATTTTTGTCATTTAATAGACCCTGTCATCCTCCCTATCTTTCCCATTTACTTGGCCCATGGACTTCTTTCAACGGTTGGAATTCATTGAACTTGTAACCATAATTACCCTTGCACTTAACTATTGGATTATTTTATGTTTTTCACTAATAAACTTCCCTATAACATTTCATCATTTGTTCACAATGACCGAATACCATCAATGTTTATCAATTTCAATTGTTGTAATTCCCTATTTTGGCATTACGAGTTGCATAATTTGGACTACAAAAATATTACAATTCAAATTGTTTTTTTTTTTGCCCACAACATTCAATGGTGATATTCTATTCAAAATCCCTCCACTATGCCCTAGTAATTTATCTTCATTGTAGATGCAAGGCATGGATAGAAAGTATGATGGCCATGTTTGGTCCAAGGTTATTGCAACCAATATCAAAAATATTTTTGGTTTTAGTTTCAGGAAGGCTTGCTATTTGGGTCACTTGTGTTGTGTTGAGACCAATTGTGATTACTCTGTCCATTTCAAGGCTTGCAATGAGACTACCTAGGTCACAAAGTTGGCCCAACTTCCAATGAAAAGACATGTCGTTGGACCTCCAAATTCGTCCTTCACTTGCAAATTTTGCAATTCCCCCCTTTCTATGTAGATCCTTGTAAAGGTTGTATTTATTATGTTGTCTATAAACTCTAATCTATTTCAAGAATTGTGATTCACCTTGGTTTGCATCTTCACCTTGTTGCAAATGGTAGGTGTAGAGAGATTGTGGATAAGAATAAGAAGTTGATAAAGGAGGGGGTCAATTGAATGCTCAATGTTAAAATATCTACCATCTTTTTGAGCGTTAGTAAATCCTTCCTTGTTACGCATTTGTTCAATGACAATGGTGACAATAGTGGTGAAGTTCTCAAAGGCCATCAACTCAAACAAATTCAAGACAAATTCATTTTTTGAAGCTCGTCAAATGTACACAACCTTGTTATTTCATTCAAGCATTATCGGGGTGGAGGTTACATTGACAACATCCTTGAATTTAAGTCCAAGAGTCATTACGATTTCATTTAGGAAGCTTGCGTCCCAATTAAATATCTAGTTAGAAGGTCTTTTTTGTCTAGATGTTCATCAATGGGGTTGGAAACGAAGTTGGGTTTGTTGCACAAATGCAACTTAGGGGTGATTTGGAGACTCTTGGATCATGTTTGACCATGTGAAGTAAGTCACTGATTAGACAACGATGGCCTGCCATGTTTATGATATGATATGTTGCAAAGTCATGACCATTGTAGTTTGCGACATGTAATCTAAAGACATTGAATCATAACAAATCATTCGGACAACCACACAATGCTCAAACACAGGTATGTTGAACCAAGCTTCAAAGGATCCATGGTGGATAGTGCATAAGCAAATTGGAATGTTGTCAAAATTGTTTATGGTTCTAAGGATGCCATTGTGAAGGTGGTTGACAAAGAACGTACATGTTTGTTCCATTGGATTCAATCACTTGACAAGCATCCCAAACAATTAATTATACTTAAAGTGCAAGATCAACACAAGGTGACGCATTCCCAAGTCCCAAGTTAGCCCCAAGTTGGGCTAACTCATTCAAGTTGCGGAATTTCTGGGATTCGGGGCACGCTCCCAACTTCCAGCACTAAAGGGGGTGAGAGGGGCGTGCTAAAAGCTTCGAGATAGACTAGGACGAGGGACAAGCTTACTCAATTACACGGTCCTGCATCGAAATCCAACCCATAAATGGGTTAGAACTCATTTTGCACCTTTTTGGTGTTGGGACAAGCCGTGGACTAACTTGGATTCATTTGACTCACCACGGCCCAGACTTAGGGGAAACCACCACCTTCCCCCATATAGTATTCTCTGCAGCTCTCCACGGGACTTGCATCCAAATGGCTCTTTTTCCCGGGACTCCCAAAGTGGAGTCCCGAAACTGTTCCGGTTTGGACTCTCGGGACTTTGGACGCTCATAACTCCTCGCCCCAAACTCGGATCGGGACGAGGTCTAAATCAAAGTTGTATCTCTCCTCGAGAGCTTTTCAACGGTGTATCGCACTTCACCTGCACACACCGGAATTGGGTCGATTCCCGACTTTTAGTGGTCGGGAGTCAAACTGCCAGTTTGGCTCCTAGCCCTTCTTTCGACCATAACTTGTGCTGCAGATGTCCAAATCGCTTATGTGAGGCCATTTTGGACATTTACACTTCAAGACCTTTTCAATGGTATAAAGAATGCCCCAATGCAAGGTGTTTTGACCCCTACAATCACGCTATAAATTTTCGGGAGTCCCGGAGGACTCCCAAGTCCCATTTTCGAAAGTGTGAGTGGCGACCTCACAACTTCCTCAAAGTGGGGTTGCGACACAAGGCCCTCTACTTCGAATACAAAAATTTCAAGTCTTTAAAAGAGGCGGACATTCAATATGCAACTATTTGTTGTTAATGGCTTTCGTTGAGAGCCATGTCTAAATCTACTATTCACGAACTTGGTAACTAGCTTGCCTTTTGGCACTTTCATGTCAAATAATGGAACAAGTTCATGGCCCATGTAAGAATGTCCTTTTTTATATTATGTTAAGGGATTTATCTTCTATCTTCTATGTTCTTACACTTCTGGTCTAATCCTCTCTTCTTGGTATTTGTAGAAGTTTAACAACATTGAGTGGGTAGATATGCCGACTTGTAATCTTGTTGAAATTGTGCATAACATCTAATTACAACAATCATGAAAGTGCGGCACCTTTTTATACATAGCCACCTACAACGATTATGTTCGGGTTTTTAAATAATCCACTCTATATTGACATTATTTGCGAGGAGGTCCTTTTGAGCAAGGTCCTGATAGGAATGAATTCCTTTTGAGGAGGGCCCATGTTTCGGGGGATGTTTTTAATCTTGTGGCAACCATTGCCAATTATGCTTATGAGTTTTCGTTCACAAAACAAACTCCTCATTTGGAGGGTGAGGAGGTGTTTGGTTCTAGTAAACGTAGTGTTGACTTTTTTCCAAAGGTGGATGACGAGTCACATAGGCTTGACCATGTCAATTTCTCTCACCCTCATGTGGTTGTTCCTGCTTGTTAACCCAATAATGTCAACGACTTGGACATCCATGGGTTGCCATGTGTTGCACAAAATATGTTTCCTATACTTTCTCAAGGTGGCATAATGGTCATTGAGATTATGTGTGGGGATGGCCTTTGACATATTGATCAGTGCCCTCCTACTTCTGTAGTGCAACGTTTTGCATTACAAAAAAATACTAATGTGAAGTGCACATGAAAAATCAATACACACAAGACAACATCTAGGCCTCTAGCTCCATGTTATTTTGGTTTTTGGGCCCAATTTCAATATGGGGCTTTTGAACATCATAAACATTGGTTCTATCTAGATGATTTAAGCTATTATGTGGGTGGTATTCATGAAAGTATGCTGTTATTAGGCTACATGTCTCGATTGTATGGCTTGTTCAGCATGGTGTCAACTTTACTTAAAAAGAGATATCATATTTGGAAGAGGTTGGGTTTTTGTTTGACTCTAAACACAAGAACAACCCTCGAAGTTTATTTAAATTGAGCCTTCCACTTCAAGCAATTTCCAGGTTCCTTTAACCTATATATTAAATGTAATCAAACTTGCATATGTAAGCAATTGGCCCACATTTTGTTCTAGGAAAAAGGTGAGAAGGCCTTTAGTGTTTAAATTAATGCAACAACACACCAACAACTGGGAGGTTGGTAAATTATTTAGTCCTTCTACTAGTTTGCCCCCTGTAGATGTCTAGCCCTTCAGGTATGGATGAATTTATAACATACTCTTTGGCCACAAGCGTTTCAATGTGACAATTGGAAATTGCCCATGTTGTTTTTACATATATTTCATTGTCATGTTAGTAGCTTCTTTGGACAAGTGTGGAGCATGGGTGCAATGAAAGCACCCGTATTATACCCTACAAAACATAATGTATTTTGGGTAGTCTAAAAAGTTCATTCATTATCCCATGTGGAGTTGGGACAAGGTTCAATGGTTGTTGGCATGGGTTAAAACAATTGTGAGTTAACGAGACCATAATAAAATTGGATTTTGCATAAGGTTTTGGAGTGTCTATTTCATTTTCATTATTCACAATCTTATATGTTAGTGTTGGTGGAAAACTTCCATTAACTTCACGGTGTAATGGATATCATTTTTGGAATATGCTATATTTTTATCATCCTTGGATGGGCTAATCATTTCTGTTTTGGTGATTGTTTCTAAAGTGGTTTCCAATCTTTAAAAGACCCTTAGGTTTATGGGTCCAATTTAACTACACAGATGGGTGTAGTCCACTATAAATTTCACCATGATTTGGGCAAACATATGATGGTAAAAATGGATTATCACTCGGTGAATAGTGACTGGTTGCTATGAACATGAGTTATTTCGCTAACAAATAAATACTTCCAAAAGAAAGTAGTTTGTGTGTTTTGAAGTTGGAACCTTGTCCACATGGCAAAATATTTTTCATGTTAGCAAGGAATTTTTAACCATGTCCCAAAAGGTACAACCATGTGGCAAGGGAATATTTTGAGAATATTTGATAATGTGGCATGGTATATTCTATAAAGATTCCAAATTGCTCACTTGAACATGTTCACTCGCTAGTGTCATTGGTTCAAATTCAATTGATTGATGGATGCATATATGTGTATCTATTCATATATGCATACATATGTTAGTGGGTGGGATTCCCATATTTGTGGGATCTACTTAAATTTGACCTATATAGTGAATTAAAAAAATTAAAATGTATATAAATATTAAATAACTTTACATTAATTAAATTGCAAATTCAATAATTGGCAAATTCTTTAACACACGTATTGTTGAACATATTTCATTACCACTTGTTATTTTGTTAGCGAAATAACTCATGTTCATAGCATATAGTCACTATTCACCAAGTGATAGTCCATTTTTACCATCATATGTTCGCCCAAATCATGGTGAAATTTATAGTGGACTACACCCATCTTGTGTAGTTGTGTTAACATTTGTATATTTGAATGACAAAAAACAAGAATGGGAGTAGAAAATTCATGAGTTGGTCTCGAAAATAAAATGGCTAGAGAATGAATGTGAGCAAGCAAAAAACGCATTTACCATTATAGAAGCAATTGTGAAGCGATGTTGAAGTAAAATGCTTAACACTTGAAGCTTCACTTCAACACATGAAGGAGAAAATTTCATTAGAGAGAGAAAATTTTGAACTTAGGAGCTAAATCCAAATAGTTGAAGATTAATGTATTAGTTTCATAATTGCACAAGTTGAAGATTTGAAAACTACAATGGGGGAGTAGAAGTTAAATAAGGATGTTTTTTAGAAGTTTCAACATATCATGTTGAAATGGATGTACACAAGTTGTCTAAGGAGTACAAAAGATACAACCACTAAAACAAGAGATAAAGTCATTTGTCTTGGAGTTTAAAGGATAGAGGATGCAATTCAAACTTAGTAAGAGGCTTTGAAGGGTGTAAAGGCATTAATTTTGTACACTTGAGAGAACCATGTCAATCATAACTAGCATTGAAGTCAAGACATGATGAACAAGAGATGTTGTGAGAAGTCAAATTAGTGAAGGTCGAGATGCAATCTTTTCGAAAAGCACCTTTTGTTGTGCTTGTTGTAGTTGGGATAATTGATTGGGAAAAAAACACTTGTAGAGGATCATGTGAAGGCAATCTTGGGGGCTTGCAATCAACCTAGATACATGATGGCAGTGTTGGATGTGGGTAGGTTTGAAGTTATGAAAGGTGACATTTGAGCACCTTAAATGGTACATATTACAATTGGATGTCGCCTTTGAAAGCATTTGCCAATTCTAAGGAAAGGCAAGATTGATTGAAGGGGAGGAGGATAATTGCATCATGTTAATGGAATTGCCACCTAAATCTACAATACCAATAGATGTTCACGAAACCAAGGTATTGACTAGTTATTTGAGGGAATGGTAAGGGGAAAGAAATTGTTGCAAAACAATTCATACTTGAGTTTGGAGATGTTGTGCAAAGCAATAATGATGATAATGATGAGGAGGGAGATGAAGACAAATGTGTAGAGAATTTGGAAGGAAGCTTACATAGCTAGCATGCCAATGATCTTGCAAACCTCTTGAGTTACCAATATAACCATGGCAAAATTCCTTTATGAACAAATCATCACATGTTTTGGATGTGGGCAAGCCTTTACCTATCTTTGTTGTCCTATGTAGTAGTACATGGGACATGACGTGGTATGCATGGACCAGTTTCTCTCCACAATGAATTTGTCTATTGGCTGTGTATTAATATAGGAGAAACTGGCCAGAAAGGAAGGATCATGTAACTTGTGCTTTCTAATTGAGATCACTACCGTTTCCAAAAGGCACAAACTGCTATTATGTAGTTAGCACTGAGCAGCTGCATATTTGAGAACATACAGAATCATTAAGCTGTAAAGTTACATTTGAGTCTACAATCAAAATTGACATTGTATTGGAAAATGATTTTGTAGCAGAGCAGAATTTCAATTTTGCTACATGGGACACAAATACATCCACTCAATAGTCAGTGGTGGATACAGAATATCTCTAAATGTGGAAGTGGGCTGACATTCACCAAGTGAACCTGTGCTAGATCTCAGCAATCTCTTGCCTAAGGGTCAATAGCATCACCCAATTTTGGCTTTGGCCCCTAGAAAGATTTAAATTAGTTGAGAGGACAAGAACAGATGAAAGAGTCTCTAAGAGGATCCAATATCGGGGAATTTGTATGTGTGAAATGACAGCAATCGTGTTAGTGTATCAAATTAAATGAACAGGAGTCATGTTGTGTTGACCTCATTTTGAAACTCAGGTTCAATTTTGTGGTGACTGGCTATTCCTGGTGTTGCTTGATCAGGCTTTTCAGTGTTCAACAAAGAGAGTTTCCAGATACAACCAAAATCATCTTGGTGTGCAGAACCTGATAGTTGGAAACTGGCTGTTGTCCCTTCAATGCGTCTTGTTGGACCTTTGAAGAGTGACGACTCCCGAGTGGTTTCCATTGATCTGATATCAGATCCTACTAGTAGGCCAACTGATAGGAGGCTCCAATAGTACAACAATGAGGAGAAAGCTCAGAGGTAGTTCAGAATGTGGTCCTTATCAGAACTGGCTTTCAGCCGGCAGCTTTGTCCCAAGTGCACATCCCCAAACACATACCTGCAAATACACAAAGTCCCATCTTAATGGAACAGGCAAACACAGTTGAAGTACAGAGATGGGTGAGTCATCTCCCTTTCTGCAGGTGTCTCATGCATGAGAAATAAGGTTTGAAAACATTGCCAAGTGCAAGAAATGTAAAGTTCTTTACTGATTCTTATAAGCAGTTTAATCTGTTGCAAGTTCAACACCCATGTTAATGAATATGAAATAATCACAAATTGCACATGTATGTCAAGAAGCCCCAGGCAAGATATTCAAATACAATGGTAGATGAAAATTCTATCTAATGTTTCCCACAGATTGGCAATCAATCGATGACTACTGACAAGTGGTCACAAAAATGATCAATTATGAAGAAAAAGACTGGCAAAAAAGACCATGCAATAAATATCACAACAGACCTAGTGGTTTGAAAACATTCAAACCTGTATTCACAGTGGTCTGGGTGACTACAGCGTGCTCTTCCATAGTCCCAATAGCAATCCTCATCCCTCATTGGCTCCCGATGCTCTGTTCACCAGCATATGTGACCAGCTCAGTTTAGTTTTGTCAAAACTCACACCTTTAGAGCTCCTCTTACAATTGCCAAGCCAATGATCCTTCTCTCAACACTCTAACCAATAGTAGGAAATGAGCACTTTTGATGTTGAAAGGACTTGCCTTTAGACACAAAATGCCGCTTAGCATCTGGGTGGAGGCTGTGAATAGTCTCCAACCACAGCTCCCTCAGCAACACTGGGGACCGTACTATGTTCCGGTGATCCACTGCAAAATTCACCCCCAGTTACACATTGAATGATCTATCTGAAGACCTGCTGAAAATAGCTTAGGAATCAAAACTACTCTCAAATTACTCTTGTACAAAATATCTCGGCTAGTATGTGCATGTTGCCTCATTCTATGAGCAAAGTCTCCCAGTCTGATGTGATTCTGTTCACACAAGGTGACTCACAAAAGTGAACATGCCTTTGTCAAGCTCCCAAACAGCAGTTCGTTTCCCTGGAAGGCTGACACCATCCTCATAAAATGTGATGTATTTGGCACCCCCTTCTCTTGTCATGTTTGGTATAATATCAGTGTCAAAGTCGTGCAACACATTCAGCTCCTGTTGTATGTCACCCACCTCATGTGCAGTCTGCCACAATCCACCAAACTGATCACCATTATGCTGAATATAAAAACATTCTGACTGCCTGCTCCCTAGCTAACAATCTTCTCTCTATACCTTTGTCCATCTTTAAGACAACTGCTCTCGAGCCAGGTCTTTTGGCTTTGCAGTCGATATTTGACAAGAGCAAACATGGTACCATACCTCCACAAAAATTATGGGTACAGTTTGAAGTCAAGCAAAAGTTTGTTACATACAATAACAAAGGGTAAGGAAAGACCTGGGGAGTTCTTGTGATGTTGACTTGAGGCCCCAGCCATGTTTTGCAGTACGACAGAGAGTTGTATGGTACCTGCCAACTCCTCCCTTCCAATCAATCTACTCCATGCAGCAAATAACAGTGCTGCACTAAATAATGCCTTACAATCTGCCTCTTCACCCCACAGCAGCTATGACCTCCTAAACCCTAAACCCAACACCTTCTAACCACAATTAAACCTTGACTGATTCTACATTAGCTCAAAACCTCATACCAGACTTGATAATTACCAGGAACAGCAAAGATCATACCGAGATATCTCCACTGGCTGGACTTGAAGTACCACTGACTCTCACCCCTGACCTGGCCACCATATTACAACTATTACTTGTTGAGAAAGCACCTCAGGTCACCCAGTCAAGAATCACACCCATCATCATCAACTAAGTCAAACTCATTTTAATCAGCAACATTTATCACACTGGCTTAGAAAACATTTCAAACTTTCTCTCTGTCTCCTACCAGAACAGAGGTTTGAAACTGGAAGAACAAGAAGCTAACCTTGATTGTAGAGTGCCACCCTCATTCTCAAAAAAGATGTCTGAGATGACCCAATTGTCGGGATAGGGCTTCCCACTGGGTGCAAAATGGTACCCGATCTGACCACACACATCAGCCAACCAATTTTAGCAAAAAATTACGCATAATTATTGACAACAAAGATTAATCACGAATCATGTCTACAATCATAGAGTTAACAAGCACTAATGACTTGCTCTTGAATACTCAAAATTTGTGCAGAACAACTAGGGGTTTCAAAGCTGACCTCTGTCTTCAAGTCCAGACCATATACACAATAGACATTCTGAATTGGTGGCCTTGTCCAGGGGGTCAACGGATTCAATATGGGATCCTCCAAATAGTACCTGTCATCACAAGACCAATATCCTCAAGGCATGCCTTACTTTCTATGATGTCCACTAGCGAGGCAAGAGCAAGATTGGTAACTTCACTTGAGTTCAACTTGCCATTAGAGTAGACAAGGGATCATGGCTCTGAATCTTATAGCACGTTGGGTATATAGATCTATATGACTCCAGCTGAAGCTAGTGTGACCAAGAGCCTCTTTACAAGATGAGAGGAGGCCCAAGTGCCTGTCTACATCTACTGCTCCCTTTGGGGGGTTGTGCTCATTGGCATCAATCTTTGTAAACATCCATGAGCATTAGTCTTCCCTAGAATAGGTAGACACCCAGTGGGAACAGAAATTGCAACTCAGATTATCTTTCCAAGAAGAAAAAGTAATTGGAATGAAGAGAGGATTCCAGAGAAATCTAACTTGATAAGATGGTGAAAGGAACTTGCGCTGTTGACATCAACATCCATAAGATCTTTCAGAAAAGTGCCATCTGATATCTGGTGTGCTGAATAAGAGCGTTCGACCACAGCTGATTCTGGCTCAGGTGACACATCTGGATACGTAACCATTGCCACAGCTGGACAGCTCCCTGAAACTCAATTTGCAAATGCAGTGTTAATAATACTGTTCCAGAAGAAGGAGTGGTGGAATGTTGAGCACTTGACTGAAGACTGATGTCCTTCAAATAGGGAACCACCATGGAATGAGCTTTTTTATTACAGGATCCAACCTAAAGCAGACAACAAACAAATGCAGGTCATAATCACAGCAGCTGTATCTCACCTGGAGAGGCAGGGAACTCAACTTTTGCAATGTCAACTGGCCAACTTGAGGAGTTTCCCTCGGCCTCATTCTTGTCACAGAAAAAGTGGGGGCCCACCTTGCTATCAGCACATTGTCTTTTGCTGCACATTCTGTCATTAACATGACAATGCTTTGAAAATGGTAACATCCAAAGTGATGATGAAATTGAGTTGCAGAGCAATCTTGCTGTCCCCTGTAAAGCTCATCCAACATTGTGTCACACACATAAAACCTCTGTTTTGACACAAACTGGATGCCATAAAAACACTCATTGACACACAAGAACCCAACAAAAATGTTTCACAGTAAACAAAAGAAACAGGTGCTGCATGTCATCAAGGATATTAAGCAATAGTTGCATCCACCTCCAGGCTGGTCACAACTCAATCAGATCACAAGTTCAACAATTGGGCAACATAGAGTGTGATAGAAAGGAGTACTACCTCAGGTATGGGTAGCCCAAAAGTCACACCTATCATCAAAGCCTTCACAGATTCAGCTGCACCTAAGAGAGGAGCTCCTGAACAAAAGTTGTCACCCACCACCATCACAGAAGCCTGAAATCTTCAGATCTCTATCACATGGTGTTTTTCTGTGCTCATTCAACAAAAAGAATATAAAGCAATGCACCATTCGGGAGGTGTTCATCAGGATACAGAGAGAGAGAGACAGACCAACAGCATAATAGGCAAGGACATGGTCATCAAGCCATCCCATATATTGCTTGGGTGCAACCTCCAGTTTCAGCCATTCCAAGAAGTAGCGGAACACATTATTGCCCATTGAGTGAGCATACACCAAAGATGGACCCCCCCGCAGCTTGCGTGCTGTCTCAAATGTCAACCTGCAAAAAATCATCTCCAAAGATGATTAGCAATTCACACTTAGTGAGCTGGAGCACCACTGTAGTGCAGAAACCAAATGACAAGACAATCTCCAGATTCACAATTTTCGAGTAGTTTAGAAGCTCATTCATTATGATGGGTCTTGTTGACCAATCAAGAAACTGATGGGACATTGTAATTGAGACAAATGTTTTACTCAATTTTTGTAAACATTGGGCCGTGTGTGCAAAAATGAAAAAGAATTCAATGTCTGAAGCAAAGTCTTTCACAAGGTCTCTCTAGTGTTACACACTTGAGCTTGTGGAAATAAAGGTCCCGCTCCTCTAACAGTGAACCTGCTAGTCGCCAATCATATGGCACTGCAACAATTGCATCTGGCTCAATCCCAAACTCCACCAACCAGTTCACCCACTGCCGCCATACTGAAGACACTGCACCTGTAGTAACATGACCCCACCAAACAAACCCCTCCAGTCAGTCTATTTGGAGATTCGAAAACTGCATGGCCTGGCAGCAGCAAGAAGTTCAAAAAGTTCCATACAAAATTGTAGAAAATTTCCATATCATGCTCCACCATATACTTACTTACATACACATCATAGAAATTCAAGGGTTTGAGTACACATAGCTGCTCAGCATGCTATACCAGTGGAAACTGGCCTGATGGCAAGAAGCAAAAAGTTCCACAAAATTGTAGAAAATTTCCATATCATGATCTGTCATATAGGTACATCCTTAGACATCTAAAGCCATTCAAGGGTTTTAAGTACATAGCTGCTTAGCATGCTATAGCAGAGTCTAAACAATAGTCACATCATCATCCCGCAGCTCTTGGGCCAGGAATTCAAAGATTAGACCTAGTCTAATGATCGCTCTGGATCTCCGGGGTCGGGGTTTCGAAGACTAGACCTGTGATGTAGCCAGGGTCGAGCTCAGTAATAGCAGAAAGACCAGTATCAGCACGTGACTTGCACTCCGGATGGTCAGCTTGTGTGAAGGGATCCAGAAGCAGGCACTTGAGCCAGCAATTGGTGGCCGACAAGACCTACAAAACACAGACAGACAGACAGAAAGAAAAGGAAAGAACGATTCAAGAAAAAAGGATTGAGACTCCTGTTGCGATGAGGAGCAAACAAAGCTGCTTCAACAGCAGCAATATCGCAGCTTCTTCTTAAGCTCAATAATTTTCGTAAACTGAGAAGAATACTATGCGAGAGAGAGAGAGAGAGAGCGTTTTATGAGTTCTTCTAACCTTCTTAGTGTCAAGCCACACAGGATCCAGTGGCCGGAAACCGAGTGGTGTGTAAGGACAATCGAGAATTGCCCATGCTCGCAGCTGCGAGGAAACAAAGCCAGGGATGATGATCCCCGATAACTTGGTACTCATTGATCCCCAAACTTCCTTGTTCACTCCGGCTCCCTCTACTACAACTACTTGTGTTCCCGCAACCAGCAACAGCAGCAGCAGCGCCAATGGTGCTGCTACGCATACAAGCTGCTGCACCCCTAACCTCCTTGACTGCATCGTGATCGTTACCCAAAGTGTTCTTCTCCCTCATCCGCCGCAGAGTAGTAGCAGCAGCAACTATGCCTTCACCCGTAAGACATGAATTGTTGGGCAAAACTTGAGCTTTCAAGCTTCAGACAAACGTGTTTGTAAAATCCTCTGAAGCGGAAATAGACTGTCAAAGGCGAGAGAGCGATTGATCGTCTCCTTGCGACATGTGACACTTGGAAATCCTTGCAATTCTCTCTCTCTCTCGCCTGCGTCTTCGCTCCTTTGTTGCACGGTGCGCTAGCAAAAGCGTCTCCAGTGAAAACACCACGTTGGCTCGCGGATTCGAACCCACAACCGGCGCCGGGACCGGCTACCAGTTTGACTTACCAACCAATTAGGAAGTCAGAACCCGACCTCCCCAACTGCTGTTAGGAAGTTGTTATTATTAGTTTTTTTTTTCCTTTCCCTTCCTTTCAGTTTTGTGGTTTCGAAAGTAGGGAGATTTTCTCCGGAAAAAAAATAGCATTTTTTTCTCGAATTTACACTTTTAAAATGTAAATTCCCAAAAAACAAATTCAGTTTTTCTTTTCGCCAAGGATTCGCTCAAAAACAAAATCACTGAAATTTTTGGGGAAGATGTCCAAACAAGTGGTCAAGATTCTTTTGTGCTTCTTTTCTGTTTCCTTACCCTGCTGAGAAAATAGGGAGAGGAGGGAAAAAAACATAAAAAAACAAAATCACATACTGTCAGTGCTTGGAGGAGGTCATTATTGTAAACTCCAAATTGTAGAACTTATGTATCCAAGGGTCTAAATTTGAGTTCCTTCTTTAGGGAAGTGTGACCAAATAGTGCTTAACCTATCAACTAATGGGTAATTTGGAGTTCATCCCCTTGGACCACATCTAGCCAAACTCCTCCTTATTTGGGGGAACACTCTCTTAGGGGGCCTTACCCTACACCTGCTTGGATACATAGTATTGAGTAATTATTTAGGGTACCTCAATTATTTCAAAATAGCATGGATCCATATTATTTGTAATAATCAACCATACCATTCATTATGGGGCCTTTACCATTATAAATAATTCTTTGCTCTCCCCACCCACTCACCCCAAAAACAACAACTACAACAAAGATGTTAGTCAATGATGGCATAAATCCATTTGACTTGAAATAATTTAAGTAGCCTCCCAAGTAGGCTACCCCACGTCTACATTGTGTCACCATGCATAAATGAGACACATGGCTTCTAACTCATTCCTCAAGGGCTTTCTAGACATAAGAGATAACTTTAGGGTTTAACACGTATGCTTTTGGGATAGACTAATATGCTTGGAATGGATGATAGTTGCTTCCTTGCTCTTTGTCACAGCCACATACATATATGCACATGCTTTGAATGCCTCAACCTTGACATTGGGGTTTTCTTTTAAGGATTTTGTGATGAAGCCAAAGTGGCAATGACCATCCAGAAAATAAATAAAGTAGCCAAATTAGTATATATGAAAGTAGGAAAAATAAATTAAAAAATCAGGATTCTTCTATATTCTTGGCTACCTGCTGGAACTTATCATAAAAATCTGGTGATTTGAAAAAGGGAAAAAAAAATTTCTAAATTTGGTGAATTTGGGTCATTTTTTCCATGAAAAATCCTTTGTATAGGTTGAAATCATATTTGTCCATCATATGTTTGGAATCATAGTTTTCCATCTTAACTTCCTTAAAATTTTGAAGACATTTATTCCTAAGGATAAGATACATTGAAACATTTACCCCCCAATGACACTTCACTTGCCAACTCATTTTTTGGGTTATTTTAATCTTTTTATTGGTGAATGAGATAAAAATAAGATTAATTTATTCTCTTAATTTATTCCTTTTACCACCTCACTGTGAATCCAATATATGGGAGAGTTGCAAACCAAATAAAGCCTAAGAAGATTCTCTTCAAATGAGGACCTATTAGGCAATTGGATTGGCATAACCTTCACGAAAAAAAATAAAAAACTCTCCATAACATGATGTTAGAGATAGAGACTTATTTTATTACATACCCTTCACTTGAGTTCAACCTCTCCATCTCTCACAATTTTCATCAAAGAAACAAAATGAATTACATCCAATAGGAACAAGCACAATGCCTCGTTAAACCTTTCCATGTGTAACTTCATGAAGATCATTTGCAAGGTTAGTTTAGAGTGTAATTGGCCTTCCCAAAGTGAACCTGGCACATGGGTCCCAAGCCTTGCAAAGATATGAGGCTCTTAAACATGTTGGTTTCTCCTATATATATCCTACCAACATATTCATATTATGTTTGGATTCCCTTCTTATTTTCAAATTTAAAGTCCTTGTTGTAAATACAACAAGCAGCTCTTTGTGTAATGTATCTCGAATATAGGGGAGGTTCAAACTAAAAACCTTCCTTACTTGGATGTAGAATTTCTGATATAATGATGAATGCACTTCTACAGAACATGCCAATCCATTATATCCACACATAGTACTCCGGACATCACCCACACTTTGCATCAAACATTGGGTCAAGTTTGAGCCAAAATTTTATGCCCAAATCTTACACCAATGCATAATCTATGCCCGATTGGCAAAGCCAATAACTACAACATGTTTATGAGTCAAGGGTCTAGTCGGTATCTAGAACTTCACCTTGAAAACCCTAAATCAAAGTCAAATGATACTGCTTGGAATGGTTGTTGAATAGCCTAGAATAAGGGTAACCTACTAGTCCATAAATGGTGGTAACTTGAACTTAAAATTGCAACCAAGAAGAAACCAAATCCTAAAATAAGTCACTCAACTTCCCTAGCTTTCTGGGTTGCCTAATGCATTAAATTTTTTGAATTATTATTATAATTATACATTCCTGATCCCTAATGGGCAGTTATCAGGCAGCGTTTTATTTTTCCCAATTTTGTGATGTAGCTGAAGTGGTAATCGTCCAGAAGCCAATTTAGCCAAATTTGGTCATTAAAAAAATCATGAAAGGAAAATAATTAACTCCCTTATATCTTTTTGGCTACCTACGTGAACCATGTATAAAAATATGGCGAATTCTTAAGCTTTCTCTCTTTTTTTTTGCAAACTTCGAAATTTGGGGAATTTTTTTCCAAAAAAACATTTATTTTTGACCCAAAAAAATTCCATTTTTTTTGTGCAAATGAAAAATGTCACACAAAAACAAGAGGCTCATATGAGGTGGTAGCACCTTTTCATTGTCCAAATTGTTTAATTGTCGGGTTTTCTGGTGAAGAAAGTCCACCACCACCTTCCTTTATACTTCCTTTAACCTTATTACTAATTTAGGCACAAAAGAGTCATGAGGAATCTCATTGGACACGTGAGCTTCTTGAGATGTTCCAGAAAGTACCTAAGCCTCTCACTTTTGAATGGGGGATTAGATTTTTGGCTTCAAAGCTCAATCCAGTTTTGTCTGGTTCTAGCTTTTCAAGAGAACCAGACAAAACTGGTTCAAGCCAACATTTCTTTTAATTAAAAAGTAAAATAAAAATCTGAAATAGAACTTTATCCTCCAAGTAAACAAGATCATTCCCAGCCAAAAAGAAACTAGATTTTTGTGGTATTTTAAAAACTGTTTGACTTACTGGAAAGGAATGGTGAATCAAAAAATGCTTGCAATGGAACTCTTCTAGAAGTTAGGGTTTGGGAGTAGAAACTTCTTAAACCTACCTAAGAAAACTTCAGTATATAAATCAATTGAAAATTCTTGTAGTAGGTATCAAATTTATGGCAAGCAGGGGGGAGAATGAAATATAACATTTGCAATAGAGTTATCCGTAGAGTAAGCGAAAGACAGCACCAGAACCCTGAGTTTGGTCATAAATGGGGTGAGATTTTTTAAAAACCTGCAAAAAAGTACATTAGCATTCAACAAGGGATAAAACTCAGAAAACCATCAATTTTTGTTGTAAATAGAGTTTCATCCTGTCTTTCCTTCTTCCTGAGTGCCTCCACTGCTGTTACATATATTTCCACTGCTACTACCTGTACAGCTAGTATAATTAGTTTCGAACCTTATGCACTAAATGCTGAGTTTCAGCATTTCATACCCAAATTTAATAAAATTTCATTACTTTGCTGATACCATTCAAAGATGGGTTTGGGGGCGAAAGGAGGCCGAAAGACAGGGTGACTTTATAGATAACTCCAATATGTTTATTCCACTTTGTAAAATCAAAAAAGTATTATATTGAATTTTCTATACCATTGCACCATTGGTATTAACATGTGGGTATGAACTAAATTTATTTTTTATATAATCTTGAACATGACACAATCATCTGATGAAATTGGAGGGTGAAAAATACAACAGAAAATATGCCCGCTAGAGATGTGAAGAATGTAGATCGAAGGCCATCATCCCCTTGTTTCAAAAGGAAAGTTCCAACAATATCTTTAAGTTATTAGCACGTGATGGGGTGACCTGAAAGATTGCATGGTCAAAGGCCACTTGAGGTACTTCCATCAGCCATTTTTTGGGGCTAATTGCACCATGGCCTGCAAAGTTGAAAAGAAACATCCTTATGACATGCTTGACTGGAAGAGCTTGTTCTCCAAAGCCACAAATAATTGTTGAGAAACTTGTATCACATGCTTGATTCATAGACCACATGGTATATTGCTTCCACAAGTTGCCTCTAAAATTCTCTGAGTGAGTAGCATTGAACTCATGGCGTGCTTATTTTTGTACTTTGTTTGGTAGCAATTTGTGCTTAGAATTTGAGACTTGTATGTGTCCTTTTTTTCCCGTAATTCTCAGCAAGTATCACGGGAAATGATTGGAAAAAAATTGTTTCTAAAACTTGGACACCCGCTCCAACAAACATATGTAGGAGGAAGCCTAACTTTTTCTCTACTGTCCTTTGTGATATGTAGCCAAATTTGGCTAAATCCTCTCTAGTGGATGATTGCCAACCCATCTACCTCACAAGTTTGAAAAGTAAATAAATAATGATGTGGTTATGATGGATTTTGTTAAAATTATGGTGACCAACTATTGAATATATTTTCTTCTGAAATTTTATTTTTACTCCTTACATTGATTACCTTGAAAAAAACTCTTACCGTATGCTTTTGGAATCTCTTTATATTGTACTACCATTTTCCATCATAAGATTGCTTTGCACAAAGGGTACTGAAATTGGTTCCTATTTAGTTTTGTTAAGTTTTTAAAAGGATGTGTTAAATTTCATGTGTTTACCATAATTGTTTAACTAATTGTCGTTCTCCACTTTAAAAATGCAAGAATTGTTTAAATATATTTATTTACTCTAAATTTACTTGGTTATACCTACATGATAAATATAGGGTAAATGATGAAGTTTTTATCACTATGTTTAGTTTTTGAGATATATATTTTTTGGAATTGAGATGGGCCAATGAACAAGAATTGGTGAACTAGCACCCACACCTATACAATAGCATTTTTTCAAAATAAATATTTTTGAAGTTTCTTATAATAGAAAAAAATCATATTCTAAGACAAAACCATGGTCTTTGAATCTAAAGTTTTCATTTTTCATTTCCATACTTTCATGTTTTTAATCTATTGTTAAACCTTGTGATAAGATTTTATGTAATCAAGTTATGTTATAGCAAGCACATGTATTAATGTGGTTGTGAAATCTTTACAAGGGGCAACTTGTATGTATTTGATGGCTGGTCCTCGCATGACAACTCTTTAGGCATGTGTGATGAGCTCGGCCTATTGACATAATCCACATAAAGACCAAATTTTAAGTGCATGGGTGATCCTAGCCCAAAACATATAATCTATTTTCTTTTTATAGTGTATTTTGTAAGGGATTTTGGTTCATTCAATCTACCTTGTGATAAAAGGGATTTATTTTTTAAATAACTGTGCTAGCCTCTAGGTATGGACCCATACCATAACTAATCAATGAAAATCATGGAAGTACCCTAGTGCAAAACTGAAGTTCCTGTGGTGCAACAGAGATGGCACATAATAATATTATCAAATTACTTCAAACAAACCCCCATACAAAATAATACCCTGAAAACAACATTGGCCATGGTGATGCTCATATGTGTCTGGATTAGGCCTACCATGGATCTACCTAGCATGATCTAGATCCATTGTTTCTCACCTTGGCCATCCTCAACAAGACCATGTTGGACTCAAGATTACCCATATGGTATCTAACATGCAAGCAAGGATGTTGTTGGAACTTGGGTCCAGTGTGCCCATGCAGAACCATAAGTCCATAACACAACTAAGAAGATTGGAATGGAAGATCATAGATCATACTTTTGGAAGTTGTCAAAAATTCTAAAGTACTTGTCAGACATGCAAACACTCTTGTGCATTGTTAGTGTGTATTCTCTCCAAGTGGAACTGGACTACTTCCTAAAGGAACTGAATTAAAGCTGACATTTGGTTCACATACAACAATTTATCCTTCTTCACACAACATTTTTTGTTCCCTTCTTCAAGCAATAGTCTTTCCTTGCTCTTGTAACCAAGTTTGATGGCAAGGTTTCAAAACTTTCTGGTCTTATGACCTTTTTTGCCTTCCCTGGCCCTTGTTAACCCTGTAGATACCTTCCGAAAACACTTCCACTGCATTAGTTGCCCATTACCATAAATTTTATGTGGACAAAGTTTTAAACTTTTGACACCATAGTCCTTACATTTACCAAAAATGCAATTGAATCTAAACCATTCCTCTAAGGGACCTTTTGGACACAAAATGGACTACCACAATGGTGTCACACCCTGAAATGTTTGCAAATGAACATTGCACTTAGAACTCAAACCACAAATTTCACATTCACATGTGCAAGGATTGGGAACCCCATTCCTCTTTGCTACACATATTAAATCCTAGTCAAAGTTTTGCCGTTTTAAAGCAGTACTTGCAATCACATGTGTTCCATTTTTTACGTATTTATCAATCACTCAAAAGTGGTCAAGCTAATCTTTATGAAAAGGTTTGCTTCCATGAATTTGGTGTAAAATTCAAGTTGCATAGTACGATGTAACAATCATTCCATGTAAACTTGAACTTGTTATAAAATGTATAAATTTATTCCTTATTGAACCAATTCCTTAACACCTTTCAAAAGAATGAGGACTACACTAGGTACGGATTAAAGTGCATGAAGAGGGCATACACAAGGACTCCAATCCTTACTATCAAATTCAATCATTTTGCTATTAGTTGAAAAAGTGAACTACTCTTTCAATAATATGTTCCTCAAAATAGTAGTCCTAGTACTAAACAACTTAATAATTATAGTCCTAACCAAGGATCACATGAACATTTAATGTAGTTGATGTCACTTTTTAATTTGGAAGTCCTAAAAGGAAAACCCACAAAATCCATATGAATAATAACCCATGTAAAGCTTTTAAAAACATATGTTTGGGACAATTTTTTTGAAAAAACAAACAAAAATTGCAACTCATATGGACTTATGAAAATATGATCAAATTTTAACCATTCAAATTTTCTTAATTATTAAACACTTAAGGTTTTCAAATATAATTCATTATATGAGTTTATCATCTTGTATTACATCATATATTGAGTTCTAATAACAAAATTTGAAATATGAATTAATATAATTTTTTCCATTTTGTGATGGTCCAATCAAATGACCAGTCCATATTTTTTGATCTCAAAAGTCCATTACTACTAACAAATGTGTTTTTTATCAATAGATAACCACACATTTCTTTTCATAATGAAATTGTTAGTCTAGATCCAAGTCCCAATTAATAGGTTTAATAATATATTAATCACCATATGCATTTGAATAAAGGGTACCCAAGGAAAAAACATCATTTCGTCACAAAAAATAGTCATTCAATTGTGCATCTAACCCCCCTCCTTTTTTCTACAAGGGACATTTATTAATAACAAATGCTTTCCAAATACATTAGGAAAAAAATTTATGTGTTTTAAAGGAAATGTAAAGAATTAAGGTCCTACTTTCACAATGTTTGGTTGTTAACTTAAAAGTTGTATAGACATCAACCTCTTTCCTAAGCTACTAGGTTTTTGCCCATGCCATACATTAGAATACCATGTATTAAATGGTCCAAACATTTTTATTTGTCTATCCCATTACCCACTTCTCTGTGTTGACATTTTGCTACTTCACAAACCTCCTTCCTTTGAATCCAAAGTAATATTACTAAAGAAGATGTAAAAACTTATCAATATGTAGTAATAAAAGATATAAAAGCAATTGAATTACTCCCACATGTATGTATAAACAACAAATACATATAAACACACACACACACACACACACACACACACACATAGTCAATAGGAATCCCCTTTTTTTTACACCATCCTTTTTTTACATTGTTAAAACACCTATTTTTCAAAAAATGGCAAACCCTAAACTATTGAATTTCTTGTTTCTTATACAAGTTTTTTTGGCTATTCTAATTAATGTTATTATTTAACCACCTACTGGTTAAACCATCACTTGATCCATAACAAAACAACCCAAAGGCCTTAAATAGTTGGTTTGGTTGGGTTGTTATGTCAATCAATTTATTTAACTAATCGGCTAATCATGTTGGCTATCAGCTTATTGATTGTCAGTTTGTATTGTCAGTTTATAACAATCACAACCCATTATTCTATGTTCTATTATCACCTTGTACTTTTTCTTTGTTTCCTTACCTTGACTACCCTTGAATTTCAATAATATGTTTTATTAATTTTTTTCCCCTCTTAACCCAATATTGCATTTATCTATCATCATCCCCCTTTTACTTGTTGCAATGTTTTCACATAACAACTATCTTTTGTTCGTTTGATGTTGAATAAACTGCCCAACATGTTTACCATGAGCTGATGTTGGTAAGGATCCCGGTCTGGATATTGGTCTTACTGGGTTGACCAAAGTTGATCAAGAAGGTGAAACTTATAATAACTTTAGTGATGGTGGTGGTTTCATTGCCCTTTTTTTTTCTTCTTGGAAACTCCTTCTTCTTCATCATCTTCTTCAGAATTGGATGGTGGATCTATTTGCCTTGGCAAAAGATAGTCATCCATTGCGCTCTCTAATGTAGACCCATCCTTGGTATGCAATAAAGGTTATTCATCAATATGAATGTCTTTTTTGTGTCGGGAGATAGGATGTGGCAAGCACATCAAGTAACATGGTTTTCTAATCATCCTGGGATTTTTTAGCTTTCCCATCAAATGGTTGATTCGTTTGATTGTTGCAATGAGGTTAATTGACTTTTTGCCACTTGATGTGCATGTTGTGCACCGATTAGTGCAACCATTTGTTTGAAGCATATCTTCACATCTCATTCTAAATCTTTGCAAGCCCACAGATCATGAGAAGTGTTCATCGCGGCTTTCCACATTGCCGAATTCTCCCTCATATAATTAAATATTGTCTTGGTCCCTCTTATGGGTTATTCCATTGCGAAATTAGGAGGAATCAAACATATATTATGCCTCCGACTCTAATATTGATGGTATGTTACCTCTAATTTGAAATAGTAATGTAAGGCATACACCACAAGATATGTTTGATTATGCCTCCTACTCTAATCTTCCATATGTTTGAGCGTCAAAGATGAAATAGCCACAAATCAAGTTATACACCAAGTACCTTCTGAACTCTATATCATCGATTGCCCACATGGCAAAAAAATCTTTGTTCAGAGACTTGTGCTCTAATCATTGGAGGTGCTATCCTAACCTTTATGCATGTTTGCAAGCGAAAAATTGCATAATAGCTTTCAAGATTAAAGATAGGAGGCATCATGTATTCTAACTCTACTAAAATGTGAAGTATGTCACTCATACTTGCCCACTTGAGTCCTTTTTCTTCTACTAAGGAAGGAATTGGTACCCTTAAGGTGTGGAAACTCCTTATTGGTTTTTGAATTCTTGTTTTGAGGTAGTCCTCCTCATATCCACTTTTTTCATGTCATTTTTTCCACCATGTACTCCCTTCTTTAGAGATGGTTTTGGCTAGTTGATCACCTCGTGATCTAATCTTCTTCTTGCAACTTTCTCCATTGCTTCATTTCCCAAACTCACACAATCTTTGCATTTTTCATCATGTATTACTACTTCTATTGGGAATGGAAGTTGGTTTGGGTTGGGAGTGATTATTATGCTTTGGTTTACTTATTTCTTGTCTAGTTGTCCATGTTGATCAACAAGTTGTCAAGTGACATGTAGGTTTTGACTTGAGTTCCTTTAACGTGCATTTGTTCTATTAAGTCAGTTGGTTGGTTTGCCTCAACTTGTTATTGGAAGGTATGACTGGTTGTTTCTCTTCCTTGATTTGCTCGTTCATAAACTCTTCAATAGTTCCACCATTATTTGTGTTTTCGCATTTGAATTGTCCCACTTAGTTTGAGTCTCAACTATTATGGGAACCTTCCCTGGTTGGTTGGGCAAAACCACACGTATATGAATTGGAGAATGGAAAACTTGGTGAGTAATTATGACATCATCATCATCCTCCTCCTCCATCTTCTCTGCTAGTTATTCCTTCAAGCATAATTTTTCCAACAACTCATCAATATGTTTCCTTGGCGTGTTTAGCATGCTAGTTTTGCATACCTACACAAGCCTTTTCTAAAGCCTTCACAAGCTCAACTATTTCTTGACCCATTAACAAGTCATACAGTAAAGCTTTTGTAGCATATTGGGCCACCATGTTTTCCCAATTTGGCTACTTGATCTTTGTTTTTTCAACAACTTCCCCTTTTCAAACTTGGAGCTTCTTGATTTCATATTCTAGAAATGCCTTCTTTTGTTGCCCAAGGTGTTGTCTCCTTCACATATTACTCCTTTCAAGTCAATAATTATGTTCCTTGAGCATGGCAACATTCTTCCAACTCATGGAATTCCTACATCATAATATTGTGTTCTTCCCATACAACAACCATATGCTCCTCTAGGACTTAGTTGTTTTCCAAGTGCTTCATTCTTCCTCTTGGATTATTCTAGCCTTGTTCAATAATTCATGTGCTTGTTAGACCTTAGTGGCTAGTTGTTGACATTGCCCTTTTGATTCTTCTATCTTTGCACCCTGTTTAGCCAACTCTTCTTTGGCCAAAATTAACTCACTTTTTGCTTTTTGCTTTGTAGCCTTAGCTTGTGTGCATTCTTCCTTCACTTTTCTGTAACTTGCCTTCTGTGAATCACAAAGCTCCAAAGACACCTTCAGCTCTTTGTCTTTTATGGTGACTTGGAACTTCAAGGTTGCACATGTTAATTCCCATTCTTTCCTATGTGTTTCATAGGTTATCGGGTCAACCCTATCGGCCAAGACTTCTTTCATTTTGGCCATTTTGTCTCTTGCCCTCCTTAGTTTGGTTTGCAATTATGCTCTTTGTTATTGTTGATGTTCCTCTTGCAACCCAATTTGTTTAGTTGTAATAGCCAACACACTCACCAATTCTTCCAATGTTTGAAAAGTATTGTGAACTCCTTGTTCATCATGTCCTTCCTTCCATGGTTCCATGTTTTGTTCAAAATGAACCACCTCCATAACCAACGGTTCCAACTCAACATGTCTAGATGGTTCAACTTATTCAATTAATATGTCATCAGGCCTAGTTTGTGACTTTCTTTTGTTGGCTTGCAAGTCAATCATCAACTCATTCAATTCTAGTTTCTCCATGTTGGGATATGGGACCATACTATTTTCTAGCATTGTAGTGTCCCCTTCTTGGCCTATTGTTAAAGCTAGTGTTGCACACTCCTTTGCCAACACCTCTTTCCTTTTTTCCCTTGGAAGAATAATGAACACAATGTTCACATCTAGTACTTAAGCTTGCATTTGAAAGGATATTCTTCCAAGCCGATGTGTGTTTGGTGTGGCTAATGTGGGTTTGAACTCTTGCCAATTCGTTGTCAACTATCCTCCCAGGTAATACAATGCAATAGTTGTCAAGGCACGTCCTACCAAGTTATTTCCCTTCTTTTGTACTGCTCCTATTTCATTATACAATTTCATGGCATACCAATCTTCCCAATTCACTCCTCCTTTCTCAACAACTATGATGATGCCAACTAATGCCCTTGGAGCAAATTGTTTCCCTGTTAAAATGTCCAAATTTCACCCAGAGCTTCTAACCTCTTCCGTGCCTCTAACATGTTTCGTGCCTTTAAGGTTAAAGCTTTTGAAATTACATAGCCTAAGCCTTGCACATAATGATTGGATTTTGCTCCCAAAAAATATTTACCCAAATCCTTACTATACCTTTTTCTACTAGTTATTTTTATTCCAAGAATTGGTAGCCCAAACATCTTGGCAATCATGCCTCTAATCAAAGGCATTTTTACCTCCCTAGCCATAGTGCTTTGAACAAGATATCTAAAATTACATATCATCTCCTTCATTAAGGGCTAGTGAATCAATGTCCAATCATTGGTTTTGAATTGATCTAGACCCACATTTTGCGGCCACACATCTTCTTATGAATATCTGGCCAATCTACAACATGTTTACAAGAATGAAATTTTACCTCTACTAGTTCATTCATAGTAATGGGCTTAATGATGTCCTTGTAGTGTTGCTTAGATGCCAACACTTTAATGCCCTAAGCTTCTCTTGTGTTATTTCCAAGACACAATGGAACCTCCTTGTACTAGTTGTGTTATCGGTCCCATAGTACAATGGTGAAATCCTCATGTGGTGGCCTCAAAGGTAAACAAAAAATCCCAATGCAAAAGAATTGCAAACCAAATAACAAGTTACATTCTTCAATATGAATTTTCTTTTCTTATGTGTAAACTGGAAGCTTTCCCTTTTTCCTAGTCACCTGATACTACCCAACTTGCCACCAACTAACTTCAACCTCCTTGTTGTGATCATCTCTATTTTCTTTGTGACCTTCTAACCACATTTTTAGTTTCAATATTTCTTAACTTCTCCCAATGTTCACCAATGTCAATGTGTGGATGATTGAAGTTGTTATAATTTTCCAAATCAACACTATCTAATGTTGAGTCCTCATATATGCTTCCCTCTTCACTAAAGACAATGTCATTGTCCCTCTCTTGCCTTTTTTCTTCCAAAATGCTATAAACAACAATAGTTTGTTGTGACGAAAAATCCTTTACATTCCTTTCCTCTCCTTCTTAAATAGGTTTGAACCAAAAATCCTCGGAATCCCCTTCGTTCACAAGCTTCTAATGATTCCTAATTTTTCTTTCAATGACACTTTGCGATCTACTTTTCCACTCTATTATATATTCTCAATCTCTATTTCTGTATGATGTCCAACTCTCATGCCTTTGCTTAATGGCTCCAAGTTCTTTCTTTTTCTCTGGACTAAGGAATTCTTCAATTGGCTAGCCTATAGTAGGTTCCTCAATCCTAGCTTGAGGGTATCTGAATGGTTTGAAAGGTTTTGCCCTTAAATCATTAATGTTGCCATTTTTCGTCCTTGATTGCGCCATGCTTTGAATATTTCTTGAATTTGGCATAGACCTATGTTTAGGGTGGATATTGAATAATAATGATTGGATTTTAATAGGGGGTCTCGATGGCCACCTTTCCCTAGGTTATTATAATGGTCATTATGTTTTCTTGGTTTTGTTTTTTTGGCACAACCCGCTTCAAGCCGGTTTGCATTGCACATATCGGGTCTAATTCATGGTTCATCATCAATATCTAGCTTGTAATAGCACAACTATGTTATAAATCTTTAATTTATTAACATTTATTTTGTCCACCTTTTCATTACTTAAAATGAAAAATTGTACATTGTTATTATTAGTTATATATTTCTCCCATTTTATATAGTCATTCCCATGGCATCCTAAACTTACCACTTTTTATCTTTTCATCCTTGGGCATCCATAGAACTAGGTTGCCTTTTTCAAAAACTTTCATCTTTTGTCCATGGTCACGTTGCTCCTTTTGTAGGTTCTAAATGTAGTCCATATTGTCGCTTGCTTCCCATCGAAGTTTGTCAATTTGGGCTAAATCCTCCATCTTGATTAATAATGCTACCACCAAATCTTCTTCTAGCTAACGTTGAATTCTAAAATTGGGAATAGAGAATTCAACTAGTAGTACTTGCTTGGTGTCATAGAGCAATTCATAGTGGGTATGTCGTGTCATGACCTTCTATGTTGTTTAATGTGCCCATAATGTTGTTAGCAACATGACATCCCATCCCAATCAGTGTGATTCCATTGTTAACCATCTTGGCTAACAATCGTTTAAATGTTTTGTTTGTCAACTCAACTTGCCCGTTATCTTGAGGGTAATAAGTAGTTGGCTTGTGATGAGTGATCTTAAACTTGGTTGTTAAAACTTCGATGATGTCATTAATGAAGTGGCTACCTTGATCATTAACAAGATAAGTAGGGCAACCAAATTAGGTGATGATATTTTCAGACAAAAATTTGGCAATGCTTTTTGTTGTATTGTTTCTCAAAGCTTTTGCTTCCACCCATTTTGTAGTGTAGTCTGTTGTTATTACGACATATTGATTGTTGATATATCTTGCCACTTGTTTGATTGGTCCCATGAAGTCTAGTCCCCACTTCATGAACAACTTGAATGACAATACTCGTTGTAAAGGTCCCCTTCCCATGATGTTCAAGGGTCCAAGTCATTGGGATATGTCATAAGTTTGGCACATATCATATGTTTGTTTATGTAACATAGGCCACCAATAGCTGGCGATTACAATGTTTAGTATTGTATTATAAATTCCATAATGCCCTTTAGTAGGTCTTTCATGGAGTTTTAATAGTACACATTCGGCCTTTGGTCTGTTCAAACATTGTTGTAGGACTCGTTTGGTCCTAATTTGTATAAAAAGTTGTTTTGTAAGGTATAGGGTCATGCCCTAATGGTGATGCATTTCCTCTCTTCCTTGGGTACATCATCTTCAAAATATCATTTTTCTAAATACTCTCTAACTAGTCCATACCAATCAATGCTAACAGTAAATAGATTAGCATCAAGTAACTAATCTTCTACTCCTCGTAGTGACTCATCATGGGTTATCTTTGAGACAAATGATTGAATAAGGAATGTACCTTTCTTGGTTCATAAACAACCTTGAAATTGAACTCTTGAAGTAGTAAGAACCACCTAACAATTTTGCTAGTAAAAACCGACTTGTTTACTAAATGCAGTAAGGCTTAATGGTCCACAAAGAATATAAAAGCATTACCTAGAAGGTAATGTCAAAAAAAATTCACTGCATAAATCATATGCTTCTTTTTCAGTTGTGGTATAATTCTTTTATGCGTTTATCATTAGTTGGCTTGCATAATAAATGGGTCGGTCAATGGTGTTGTTCGGGTTTTAATCGAACATGATCCTAAGGGCGAAATTTGAAACGTCGATATGCACATGAAACTCCAACTTCCAATCAGGTACAATGAGACTAGTAAACTTGTCATAGATGATTTCATCCACTCAAAAGCTTTGGCACATTCTTCTATTTAGTTGAATGGTTCATCCTTTTTGAGGAGTTTTCACATGGGTGTTGCCTTACTAGCAAAGTTTCGAAAATATCTTTTTGTAAAAACCAGTAGCTCCCAAAAATTGTTTGATTTCTGTCACATTTTATGGTATGGACATATTCATTATGGTTGTAACCTTCCTTTGATCCACCAAGAGTTCATCAAGGCATACAATATGACCCAACAAAACTCTAGAATTAACATAAAAAACATATTTTTTTCTAGATTGATACTTATCCCATTGATGCGACATTCTTGTAAGCATTTTTTTAGTTGTTCAAGGTGGTATTCCTTTTTGCCAAATACACTAAAATCATCAAGAAATACTTGCATAAATTCATTTACGTATTTGTTGAAAGTCTTGGTCACAACCTTTTGAAAAGTTGCTAGAACATTACATAGGCCAAATGGCATAACATCATAAGCATATGCTCCCCATTCTGATATGAATGTCATATTTTCTTTTTCTTCTTTTGCCATTTTGATTTGGTTATAGCTATTATAGTCATCCATGAAAAAATACATATCATGCCCAATAATAGTGTCTAATATTAAGTCTAGAAAAGGTAAAGGAAATGGATCCTTCTTGGTTTGAGCATTCAATTTCCAATAGTCTACACAAATCCTTAGCTTACCATTTTTTTTTGGTACGATGACCAACGGTGAAAACCATTGTGTGGTTTCAAATGGATAAATGAATCCTACATCCATAATTTGTCTAAATCTTCCCTTACTTTTAGTTCATAATTTGGATTCATCTTGTGTTATCTTTGCTTAAGTGGTTTGGCATTGATCATTAGTTCAATCTTATGGTTAAAGATTTGCCTTGGAATTCCCTTTAGTTCCTTATAACTCCAAGAGAATACATATTTGTAGTTTTGTAAAAGAGCTTCGACTTCCCCATTGAAATGTTGAATTGATAAGTACATTCGTGGGATCCTTTACACTTCCTAGCTCACCTTTGTCAATTACTCTTCCTTCATCATAATTCACCCAACTATTGGCTTGTTTTGGATTATGTTGTCTGTTGATTCATTTAGAATCAAGCTTCTCTTAGTTCATGTTGGTAGAAATGCTTTGGATATTCAATATCTTTGTCGATGTGTAGCATGTCACAAAACACATCCAACAAAAAAAATAGTTTGTCTACATCACAAATTTCATGGGTCACAATTTGGCAATAATAGTTGTGCGAAATTTCCTTTTCATAGATTTGTATGGAATAAGCACGAATGTAATTCATCTACTTGTACCGTTTGAACATTAATGTTGTGTGTATTGTTTAAACATGAATGTCATATGCCCGTTTGTATTGTTTAAACGCAAATGTTGTGTATTTATTTGTATTATTTACACATAAAAGTCGTGCATATGACTTCCATGTTTAAATAATGCATGACATTTGTGTGTAAACGATACGAACCCATGAAATAATAGATTTTGCACGGATTTGGAATGAACCCATGAAGTCTATAAATTTTTTATGTAAGGCCACTTCTCCCATAAGCCATAACTTTGGTACAACCTCATAAAATCGTTCTTCATCTTGATCAATAAGTCCTTCATCCCAATCATACCCATCATCCAAGTGCTTTAATTGGTCATTGAAAGGGAATCAACTTGATTTTTTAATGGTGTTGAATGTCATTTCTTTATCTTCAGAGGTGATTATAAGGGTATTATTACCCTAGTCATGAGTAGCTTTAGCTTGTTTAAGCCATGGGCTTCCAAGTAACATATATGGAGTATGCCTCTTTTCCTTTTTCCATGGTTAATATTGTGATTGGAATTTTGTATGAACACCCTACTAGGTTTATTTTCAAGTTTTGGATCAATCCAATTAGCTATACCTTCCTTTGGTTGAGAACTCCTCAACTCTAACTTCTTTTTAAATTCATTGGAGACAATGTTAACCTTGAATCCTTCATCCAATAGTACATCCTTCATTCCCAACTTTCACTAGTAGAAAAATGCCAATTTGCAACTACAATTTTGTGATTAAAAAATATTTGAAATCAACTTTACAACTAAAAACTCCCTTAATTACATAAATGAAGTCACATTGAACCTTTAATTGCAAATGATGACTAAACATGATGTCAACACATTTCCAATGGATGAAGTATACAATCAACAGATACACTTCCATCCTTTGACTAATGTACAACATTTGCAACCATTAACCATTCTTTTGCAACTAGTAAATAACTCTATCACTACTTGCCATTTGTGAACATAATAATTTTTTGGGTAATTTTTTTATTATTATTGAAATATTAATCTAGGCATCCATTATGAATGACCATAAATTTCAACACATACCCTAATCAAATTTTCACACATGGCAAAACTTGGAATTTATTTATATATGATTTTATATAATATATAATGAAAGAAAATCGACATGATCCAATTTCAACTATTTACATGATGACAGTTGGACAAAGGAAAATTTGACACATGACATATGGACTAATTTTTATTGACATTTTGATCTCAACCATCCTTTATGATTATTCAATTTAGATGTATTTATATTGTGACATATGGCACAATCAAAAGTTGCCATGTGACATATTGATTGAATTTTTTAAAATTAAAATAAATAATTACTTACATAGGTTGGTAGGTAGGTAAAACTATGTGCATAAAAAAATACCTACCTATTTAAGATACATACCTATCTAAGCTACTTATTTACTTACCCACCTAGCTACCTAAGTAGGAAGGTAGGTAAATAAGTAGGAAGGTAGAAAAGTAGGTGAGTTAAAAAGTAACCATGTAAAGACTTTTATTTTATTTTATGTTTTGCCTTTAAGGTTAACCTTCTTTGAGTTCATCCCAAACATCATATGATTTTTAATGTGAAATCCAAAGAGAATGCACCTTTTTTATATACTTTATAGCATGACATTAACATCCAAAACATATGAGTTAAACTTTTTAGTTGCACTTTAGTTACAAATTCAATCATAACTAAAATTGATTCTTCCACAAGTTTTGTACCTGTTTTTAGTTTTGTAAATTATACAACTAAATAGGTAAAAAATAAGTAACTAATTAACCAATTAATTAATTAGCTGATAATTAATTACCTACCCATCCACCCATTTACATAACTACTTACTACATATTATTGTTTATTTTTAAAATAATTTTAGAAGTAACATTGATCATTATTCTTTCATGGTTTCCAATAACTAATCAATTGATTCATATTAATAATTCAAAATTAGTAATTTTCTTTTCAAGAAATAATTATTTAACGTCTAATAAATTAATCAAATCACAAATTATTCATTTAAGTTTCTAATATATCTAGTTATTTAGAAATTATTTCTAAAATAATAATTTTTATTTATTCAATTACTTAAATTTAAAAATATTTTTACCTCTGAAAATAAACCTTTTAAATTGCTAGTGATCAAATAATTAAATAAAAAATAATTAGGTATTAATTTATTACCTAAAAAAATAAACTATTAATTAATTGGTGATTCCTGAATATTAACTATAAACTATTAAAGTTGTATCTTATAGACTTAATTAATACATATTAAATAAGTTTTCATAAACCATTAATATTAACTGATTAATATTTATTAGCTATTAACCATAATTCTTGATTAATAAATATTTTAAACTAAAAAACTAAGTATTAGACAAATATATATATATATATTATAAATTTTATTTATTTTTAGAGTAGAAATCAAATCAGTTTTAATTAATCATTAATAGTAACTGGACAATTTAATTTGTGAAGAATTTACTATTTATTATTCATTGGCTGACTAAATATTTACTAATTGGTAGTCATTAGCTATTAATCATAACTCTTGATTAACTACCTAAGTCAGATTATTGAGATATTTCAGGATTAATCATATATTTCAAAATTAACTAAATAAGGAATAATCAGATAATTATCATCTGAATAATTATTTAAAAACATTAATTATTTCATAGTAACTAAATATTTAATAATATTTAATAAATTATTGGTAAATCATTGATTGATAAATATTAAATATAGATTATTTATTTATAAACTTATTGACTTGTTGATAGAAATAAAGTAAAATTTAATTAACTAAATATTATTTCATATTTCTTAATTAAGCAATTAATCAATAGGAATCATTCATTCATGAATAATGATTAATTATTGTATCAATTTACGATTTAATATTTAATTAATCAACATTTCTTTGAAGTAATTAATAAATAATAATTGATTATTCAAATAGTTGGTATTATTTAAAATGTAATTAAATGATTAAATAAAATTATTTAGTTCATACTTTATAGGAACCAATTAATTATTTGAAAATAATTATTGCCATATAGTTAATGTTTGTTTAATACTGCAATTATATCATATTAATATGACCTTGCTATTATAATTTAATCATACTTAAAGATGGCATATTTTTAAATGAACCATACAAAATCAAAATGATTTTTTTTCAATCCAATATGCCCATAATCTAGTCAAATATATGTTCAATATACTTTGAATAGATACTAAATATTTTAAGATATTATGAATACAAATCAAATATGATTTATATACCTTGCATCTAATTTAAATGCATTTTAATATGTTAAATAAACTTAATAGATGTTTAATATACTTTGAATAAAATCTATATAGTATACTTTTAATGTAGTCCACAAAACCCTATTGTATAATAGTAAATGTATAAACACACCATAATAAGTAACGAAATTGCAACTAATTTTGTAACTAAATGAACATAGGAGCCTATTTTTAGATGAAAAATCCAATAAGCTCATAAACATGGAAGGATGTGTAATTTAATAGTCACACCATAATCGCAAAGATAGTCATAAAGTTTAAAAGACGGCCACTAATTGTAAAAATGATAAAATAGAATTGCAAATGATAGGTAGTTGCATGGAGTTGCATGTAGTCGCAAATTGAATGCATATTACAAGATTTCTTCTAGTGTTTCCAATATAGTGAAGTGCATTCAATTTTCATCTTGCACTCAAGGTTTTTGTTGTCTTGCAAGCTCACTTTGTGGCTTCAAGTTAGGGCATTTCTTTTGCTTTCAGTAAAGGTATGTAGATATTATTCATGGGCATATTATGCTTGTAGGGTAGTTGATCATTCCAACATTGTTACTTCAATGGTTGAGCAAGGTTGCAGCTTGGTGTAAAAACTTTTGTTGATTTAAAAAAATTGTGTTTTCAAGAACCTTAGTGTCATTTTGACGTAACAATAGATGTTACTTTGGCATAATTAGGTCATTGTAGCAGCATTTTTTTTTGTGGCATAGTTTGCTCATTGCAACTAAAGATCCTACTTCAATGTGCAGTTGTATAAGTTTTTTGCCTTCTTTATTGGACTTTGTTGTCTATTCAAACCTTTCTTTGCACGTATGTTTTCAAGCATTTAAACTTTTGTTCATCAAAACTTTATGTCAGTTTGAGTTGTTTAATTTGAAATAAGTTTTATAGGCATCAAGGTCATTTAATGTTTATATTTGGGTTTAGGGTGAAGATGGGTTTCAAAGGAATGTTGATAAGAAGGCACAAATAAAGCATCTTGGTCTTACAAAGAGATCTACTATCTAGGCAGAAAAGTTCACAAAAAAACACAGAATCCAAAATGCTTGTCAACAAAGGTCAAGTGCTATGTGGAAAAAGAGACTATAGAACCAATAGGAGGTTGAACAACTTTTGGCAAGTACGTCAAAAGTAATTTTAAAGATTTTTGTAAAGTGTCCAGGTGCTAGAAGTAGGAAGCTTGTTATTAAAAAAGCTTTATGTAATGTGAATTTTTTAAAAGATCTACTAGATTACATATTGCTTGTTAAAGATGCCCTTGCCCAACAAGAGGTGGTAGCTAGAGTAATTAAAGCTTTGGAAGAGTACAAACAAGCTAATAATGGGGTTAAACTTGCAGCAAAACATGTTTTACTAACTCCTATTGTGAATGCCCACACTAAATCTTCTAGGAGGGTTATTGCAAGAACAATTTGGGTGCATGTTAGGAACATTTCAAGTGCAATTTTGCGACACAATGTGATAGATTCAACATGAAGTTTTTTGTGGTCCTTATCTGTGAAGGAGAAGATATCAAATGGCATTTTCTTAATAGTCAAAAATGTTGTCTAGCAATGGTGGACCTCAAAAATATGAGTTAACCCAAACAAATCTGATGTCACTCGACAAAAATTAAAACCTAGGGTGTTTGATGAAAAGCCTACACATTTTTTGATGGAAACTTAAATATTTGTGTACATGCTTATGCCTTTTTATTTCAACTTCCAAGTTACATTAATAATAAAATGTGTTGTGCGTTTTTAACACTTGTTTTCAAACCTTTGATATTTTAAAAGGAAATCCATGAATTGATGGCCTATCTAATCCATCAATGTAGCTTTGCAATTTTGAGTAATTTGAGGTTTTATGTTTCTATAAAAATTCTTTAAATGATGATAGAATGTATTTGAACTCATAATGTTCATTAAACTTGAGTATTATTTTTTAGCAGAATGATCCAATTTGAGATGATCTAATCCATTTTCTTCCTAAGGAGTCTATTGCCCTTATAAAGTCCATCCATTGCACTATTAAATTTCTTGTGGAATCCATTGTAAGATGGTTGAGTCCTTGGGAGAGTCCATCTATTGATTGAATCCTCGGGAGAGTCCATCCATTCATTGCGTCCTTAGCAGAGCCCATCCATTGATTAAGTCCTTGAATGGAGTGCATCCATTAGTATTTGATTCCTATTTGAGTCCATTGCAAGGTGATTGAATCCTTAGTAGTCATTCTACTTCTAATGGAGTCCA